>Ga0136643_10001644_pt1 | contig 27724 bp, 22 predicted proteins | sample TergutLab28metaG_FD_96883 | JGI IMG/M metagenome (GOLD analysis project Ga0136643, IMG submission 96883) | Labiotermes labralis P1 segment gut microbial communities from Petit-Saut dam, French Guiana - Lab288 P1 (version 3) (version 3) | ecosystem: Host-associated > Arthropoda: Insects >... | reverse complement strand
GAAACGTTCGTTTCACTCACTGCGCCTAATGCGGCGCGGGAAACGTTCGTTTCACTCACTGCGCCTAATGCGGCGCGGGAAACGTTCGTTTCACTCACTGCGCCTAATGCGGCGCGGGAAACGCTCGTTTCACTCACTGCGCCTAATGCGGTGCGGGAAACGTTCGCTTTGCTCACTGCACCTAATGCGGCAGAGCCGCTTTATTCAAAATCGAGATTATAGCATTTTGCGCATCATTTTAAGTGCGAGGCGTGGATGCTTTTGCGCAAGTAATCCCATTGCGGACAGGCAATATTCTTTGTCCAGCAGAAGCTGTGGCTTTTGGGGCTTTAGCAGGTTTACATCTCGAGGAGAGTATACTGCCGCTTGCAATATTTCTTCCCAGCCGTCTGAGTTTATTATCGCGCCACCTGTTCCTATTACGTATTTTACTTGAGACAAATCCTTGCCGGTTTGAATTATTACCTCACCCATGGGGGTGTAACTGCGCTCGTAAAATCCTACATGACGGCTTGCGGATATCCGCACTGCTTCTGACGCTAAGGCTTGTTCGGTGTGTTTGTAGGCTATGTGTTCGCCTATGGGTAAAGTAGATGGGTCTTTTAGGCATATGGTTTTCCAGCGCGATACCTCTGCTTCGGTTATGCCGTGCCCGTTGTAGAAATGATGGTCCAGCAGCTCCAGCATTGGCTTGAGGGAGTATCGCATTCCGATGTCGCCCTCTACCGTGCGTTTGTTTGTTGGTTCTAACAGACCTTGCACGTATACTTGCGGGTTTTTGGGAAGGCCGTCTGCCATGGAGTATACATCAGTGGTTGCGCCGCCTAGGTCAAACACCATAAGCTGTCCTAAACCTTCTTCAAAGCCGTTTGCGTCGTCTATGCCATCGGAAAGTAGTTTTGCCGCGTCAAAAACTGCCAATGGGGTAGGAACTATTTCGGATGACATTATGGCTTGTGCTTGGTCAAGTCCTTTTGCGGATATGATGTTTTCTATAAACAATTCGCGAATTGCCGCCTTTGCGGGAGCAATGTTAAGCTTGCCGAATTCGGGCATTACGTTTTCGCATACTACTGTGCGCTTGCCTGTTTTTGTTAGGATTTGGCTGGCTTCGTCTGTGGCGTTGCGGTTGCCGGCTATTATCACGCAAAACGAGCCCGGGATTTGGGCGATTGTGTCGGCATTTTTTAGTAATACGTCCTTGTTGCCGCCGTCTATCCCGCCGGAGAGCAAGATTATATCGGGGGCGATTTTGGCAATTTCGATTACGTCTGAAGTGGTTAGTTCGTAGGAATAGGTTTTTAGCACTTTTGCGCCCGCGCTGGCTGCGGCTAGGCGGGAAGCTTTTGCGGTTAGATCGGGGACAAGTCCGCTGGATACCATTTTTAGGCCGCCTGCAGCGGAGCTTGCGGCTATGAATTGTATTGGTTTGGCAGATTGTAAGTTTTGGGTAGGCACAAGGTCTGCCCTTGCGGTTGTGAAATTGTGCCCGTTCGTGGGTTGCGGAATGCCAAAGTCAACACTCAATTGCTTTTCGATTTCTGCAAGGGCAGCACCAAACCCGTCCATCACATTGCTTTCTATTGTGGTAAAAGACTTGGCAAATGCCACAATTTCACCCGCTTGGGTGTCGATTGCCGTTATTTTTGTAAATGTTGAACCAAAGTCTGTACAAAGTATCAGGCTCATGCTATGTCTTCTCTTATATGATCGATGCTAAGCTGTGGGTTTGTTCCCGGTGGATACACACGGTCGAAGCCCATGTCCAGAAACAGCCTTTCAACTTCGGCAAAGTCTTGTTTTCCCACCACTAGGTTGCCACCGGCGTATAGCTTTATCCCGGCTAGGCCGGCTTCGTCGCATTTTTGACGGATACCTTTGCAATCGATTTCGCCATGACCGTATAGGGACGAGACTATTATTGCGTCTGCATCGGCTTCTACTGCGGCTTCCACAAATTCCTTTTGGGAAACCATTACGCCTAGGTTAACTACGTTAAAACCTGCTTGGGTGTAGACATAATCTAGGATTTTGTTACCTACTGCGTGCACATCTGCGCCTATTACGCCTAGTATTAGAGTGATTTTTTTTGTTTCTGATGTTGTCGCATCGTTCATTTTGGATTTTCCTCTCGTGGTGGAGTATTTATTTAGCTGCTTAATAAAACCCAAACGCAGAAGTCTTTTGACGTGGGTTTGGAGAACTTTTCAAAGGTTTTTTGTCTACCGTCTGCGCCGCCGCGCACCGCTTGTGCCCAATCGCCCGATAACTATTAACGCAAAAGCTCCAACCGCAAATAGCACCGATACCAACTGGCTCACAGGCCAACCCGTGTCAAAAAACATCAACTGGTCGGTACGCAACGCCTCTACAAAGAAACGAATCACACCGTACCCAAGCAGGTACAGCAGAATAACTTCTCCGGCAAATTTCTTGCGTGGGCGATATAGTATAAGCGCAACCATCAATAAAAAGTTAAAAAACGCCTCATACAAAAATGTTGGGTGAACTTGCAAATATTGTTCGCCCTGCGCTACTACTATATTGTCCAATAGCTCGAGCGTGATACCGCCGCGGGCTTGGCTCAAACGAATGCGCATGGCAAAAAGCCCTTCTGTATATCCGCCAAAGGCTTCGCGATTAAAGAAGTTGCCAAACCGCCCAATTACCTGCCCAAGCAAAAGCGATGGTGCACAAGTGTCCGCGAAAGTGGTGAACGGAACCCTTCGTAAGCGTGCCATTATAACCCCTGCCAAAATTGCACCGATTATCCCACCGTAAATGGCCAGCCCGCCGCCGCGGATGTCAAACACCGTGCGTAAAAATGGCTGCCCGGCGTAGTTGCCCCAGTTGAAAACCAAGTAGTAAATCCGAAGCCCTATAAATGCCATAGGAACGCCCAGCATAAGCAGGTCGGTGTAGTTCTCCACCTTTTGGCCTGTGCGATGCGCGTGCCAGATTGCCAAAAAGTACGCGGAAGCAATGCCTAGGACTATGAAGATTGCGTACCAATAAATGTCGAAACCGAAGATACTTGTTACGTGCTGCGGGACATTTTCGAAGTAGATTCCCAAGTTTGGAAACCAAATGTCGGGGATAACGTTGTCTGGGGGCATAGGTGGGCCGCCTTTCTTAATGAGGTATTTAGACTTTTTTTAACTGGTTACCCACAGTAACAAGTTAAAAGATTGCTTTAAAGTGGTAGGTGACATTTATCATTTAGAAATCTCCATGTTGCTAATCCCATTCAATCTCGTCGCCTTTTTCGCGGACAATGTGATACAACTCTTCGGGGTTTTCTATCAGCGAGTGAATAATAGATTCAAACTTTTTGGCGCGTCCTTCGTTTTCGGGTGTTAAGTCGTAATATGCTACGTACATTCCGGCTTCTGGGTCGGTGCTCATGCCAGTTGTAACTTCCGGTGCGTATTTGGGCAGATAGTAGTTGAAAAACGCTTCCCAGTTATAGCCGTTCATGTAGGCAAGTTCGTTGATCTCGTTCATTTTTTCGCCAATGGCGAAAGGCTCTTTATTTTCGATGTAGAAACACATGGATATGCTTGTTTCGTGGTTTATTACCGCAGTGTAATTTCTTTGTACCATTGTGGTTCCTCCATTAATTTTTCTTGTTATTGTACTCCGCATCTGAGCCAGTTCCATATATGGAAGTCAAACGCGTTCGGGGTTTTCAGCTTGCGCTGGTGGTTCTGCCTCGGTTTTGCTCAATTTTTTATTAATGGATGAAAGCGAGAGTAATATCTCACACGCAATCCGAAACAATATAAGCACAACCGCACCGCCAACTAGCCCTAAGAAAAACATACCGACTCCACCCGAGAACATTGTCAGCAGCGTACCAACTACTATTGCAATTAATACGGGCATGTAGATGCTTTTTATACATGCTGGAGTTATCTCTGTTTCAATGCTTAGGAACTCCCAAATTTCGTCGGAGTTCGAAAAATTTATGGGTGGTATAGGCGGGAGAGCATTTCTATAGCTTTCTTGGTTTTGAGGAGGCTTTGTTTCAGAATGTTTTGCTTCAAACGGCCTTACTTCGACTGCTGGGTTACATTTTGGGCATCGGCCATCTATTAGTTTTGTAACGCATTTTTGACAAAATATCATAGATACAACCTCCTAGCTAATGTCAGAAAAATTAGCTTTTTTTAATTTGTGTGTCCCATGCTTTTGCCAAAACAGATTCCATCGTGCATAGCACGTCTTTTTTGTGGGGCTTATTATGTCCGATTACACATAAGTCAAAGTCAAACTTCTTCCATGTTTCAATGGTTGCTTGCATAGTATCGGGGGTGGTATAAATGTACGGAATAATATCTATGTCGTTTTCGCCTTCGTCGCCTATGGCATCGCCCACGTAAAGTATTTTTTCCGCTTCATCATAAATGCTAATGCAGCTTGTTGTGTGGCCGGGTGTGTGGAAAAGATAGATACCATCATCTGCAAAATGAAGATTGCTGTCGAAAGTTACATTGGGTAGGCACTTGTGTACTTCGCCATCCGCGAAGTGAGCGTTTTTTTGAAAATCTTCGTCCCAAGTTTTGGCTAACTCGTCGCGGCAGTTTTTGTGTGAGATTATCATGTTGTTTGCAAAAACATGGTTACCCCATACGTGGTCCCAATGGGCGTGGGTGTTTATTATTATAAGGGGCTTGTTGGTTTCGCCAATATAGTCTATTACGGGTATAACGCTGTTTTTGCCTAGGTTTGTGTCGATTAAGTAGTTGCGATGCATACCTAGGATTAGACCCATGTTTAGTGATAGACCGTCCCAACCTGCTACGGGCTGGGTGAACATTGTGTTGCGGTTTGTGATTTTTGTGATTTTCATGTTTTGTCTCCTTTATTTGGGGAGTACTCTGCATCCTATGTATTTGAGAAGTGTGAGTCTATAAGGAAGTGAACCCAAGATAATCAATGTCATTAAGCTAAGCTAAAATGTAAGCTTTGGGCGGTAAGTTGCCGCCCTGCAATACAATTTGGGTTTTGTGGGTGTTTACTTAGCTTAATGACATTGTCTTATACAGTGCCTTTACACTGTGGTTATCCCAAGTTCCGAAAGTTGCTCGGCAGCAACCGTATTAGGCGCATTTGTCATAGGACATGACGCGTCTTTTACTTTTGGGAAGGCAATAACTTCCCGCAAAGATTCTGCCCCGGTTAGCAGCATAATAATTCTGTCAAACCCAAGCGCAATCCCACCATGCGGTGGGGTACCATACTTGAGAGCGTCCAGAAAATACCCAAACCCTTCCGCGGCGGTTTCCTTTGTAAAGCCCAGTGCCGCAAACATTCTATCTTGCAGTTCCCGCTGGTGTATACGGATGCTTCCTCCGCCAAGTTCAAAACCATTTAGCACAAGGTCATACGCTCGCGCACGCACATCTGCGGGTTTTTCTTCCAGCATGTGCGCGTCTTCTTCCAAGGGCGAAGTAAACGGATGATGCGCCGCAAAGTAACGATCATCTTCCTCTGAGTACTCCAACAGAGGAAAATGCGTCACCCAAAGGAAGTTCCATTTATACGCGGGGATAGCACCTTTCCATTTGGCCGCCGCTAAACGCACCGCACCCAAAGCCTCAAATACAATAGAGGTTTGGTCTGCACATAGGAAAATGACATCTCCCGCCTGGGCACCAAAGCGCTCGGCAATTTCCCGCAACTGCTCATCGGAGAAAAATTTTGATATGGTGGATTTTAGCGAGCCGTCTTCCGGCAGGGTAATCCACGCGAGGCCTTTAGCTTTGTGAGTACGCGCAAGCTCAACAAAAGCGTCGATCTGCTTACGCGGCAGGGTGGCACAACCTTCCGCACAAAAACCGCGTACACTGCCGCCGCTTTCCAGCGCAGACGAAAACACCTGAAAATCCACACCACGTACCATGTCAGAAATATCCTTCAATTCCATGCCGAAACGGGTATCCGGCTTGTCCGACCCGAAACGCTCCATAGCTTCCGTATACGTAAGACGCGGAAAATCAAATGGTATATCCACACCCATAGCGTCCTTAAATATGCGCACCATAAGCCCTTCTGTCATAGCCATAACATCATCTTCGTCCGCGAAAGACAACTCGATATCTACCTGCGTAAACTCCGGCTGGCGGTCTGCCCGCAAGTCCTCGTCGCGGAAACATTTTGCAATTTGAAAATATTTGTCAAAGCCCGACACCATCAATATTTGCTTCATCTGTTGCGGCGACTGCGGCAGGGCGTAAAACTGCCCCGGGTGCATTCTGCTAGGTACAAGATAGTCCCGCGCACCCTCGGGGGAACTGTTTATAAGAATCGGCGTTTCTACTTCCATATATCCATCCTCGGATAGGTATTGCCTCGTTATTTGCGCAACATTGTGGCGCAGCTCAAAAATCTTTTGCACCTCCGGGCGGCGTAGGTCGATATATCTGTGCTTTAGGCGCATGTCCATTGCAACGTCTGTGTCGGATACTTGAAACGGCGGTACCTCTGCCTCTGATAGCACGCGGATGTCAGTTACATCAATTTCAATATGACCCGTGGCCATGTCGGGGTTGATATTTTCTGGCGTACGCGCAATTACTGTACCTACTGCAGCCACCACAAATTCTCCGCGGATAACCTCTTTTGCCAGTTGATAATGCTCTGGCGGCACACGCTTTTCGTCTACCACTACTTGTACAAGTCCGGTTTTGTCACGTACTACAAGAAAAATAAGCCCACTCAGATAGCGGCGTTTGTTTACCCAGCCCATTACAGTTACTGTTTGACCTATCATTGTTTGGTTTACAGCACCGCAATAGTGGGTGCGTTTTAGGCCTTTCATGCTTTCGCCCATGTTTATCTCCTTGTCATTTTCCTAGTATTTTGTCATTAGGCATTATACACAAAATATGGGAATGTTGCTATAGGCGAATTGTTTTTGTATGAGGTATGAAGAAAACCACTTCATAACTAAAGATTGTAGGGTCAAATGCGAATGCGAGTATTCGTACCTGGCCCATGGATGCAAAATGCCGCCTTTTTCGGTTTGGAAAAAGGCGGCATGTATATAAGCCATTTAACCACAAAACCATACACATGTTTTGTGGTTAAATGCTATAGTATAAGAATTTCAAAACTTAAAACCTATCACTGTCCACTTCCTGCCGGGGCATGAGTGTAGAAAACAATAGCGTTACTCCAATGACTAAAAGCACAACCCCAACCGTCTGCAATGCGGCAATATGCCCGGTGCTGCGTTCTATCATGCGCGGAATGCGCGATGGTTCGTTTGCAAACAATATCGCTCCGGTTGTATACTGCGTAACAACAAGGTTTTCCAGTCTGGTTATGTATGAAACCAGCACAAACGCCAAACCACCGAACATACCGATAACCGCACCGGTTACAAGACGCGCTGTTTGCGTAACCGAGCCTTTATTTTGTGTCAATTCCAAGTAAACTGAATGAGGGACGACGCTTTTTGTTACAACATCAATAGCGTGTCTCATAGTAGGCAGGCTTATAATAACCATGCTAACCAAAAGCTCTGGCCCGATATACGTTATATTGTAAACAAACGAGAATATCGCAGACGCAACAAGTCCCGTACCCGCAATATCCGCAAAAAACACAACCCCGGACAAAAACACCATTAGCAAACGTCCCATCACGCCTACAAAAAAGCCAATTTGCAACCCGTATTTCCATTTCCTAAAGAACCCAGCCACCCCAAGCATGCCAAACGCCAACGGATAATCCAGCAAATATTGTATTGGGTGAATAACGTACGCGCCTGTTAACGTATCCAACAGCCCCTTTGAGACACCGGCTAAAATGCCATATACCGGCCCGAGCCAGTATCCGGCCAGTGCGATAAAAAGCATACTTGCGGGGGTAATTGACCCGCCCTGTGGCATTCTAAACAACGAAACTTGGTTTAGAAGAAACGCTAGCGCGATGCACATGGCACAAATGGCCAAAGCTTTGGGTTTAGACATTGTTTGCATAAAAAAAGCCTCCTTAGGATGTAAAGCTTCTAGCGGCGCGCTTTTGCGCTACGGCTAGGCTTTGATTATAAATCCACAAGGAGACGCTATGACATGAATGCAGTATCGATGCTTTCCTTCGCCGACATTATTCGGAGCAGGTACAAAGGGTGACTCTCAGCCTACAAAAATGTAAGCACCCCTAGCAGATTTGTTTGACATAAGGTTATCAGAAGGTGATGTGCTTGTCAATATAGTGTACCGAAATTGGAATGGGCGAGCGAAAATGTTCCCTGATTCCGAAACATTTTTGCTCGCCCTCTTTCATTTTGGTACGACTCTAATGACGTGGTCTGCTTTTAGGAAAATCTCGGAGAATAACCTAATGTGGGTGAGTTTATCCAAAATTTAGTCTAGTGGAATACGGATACCGTTTATTATTACGGCTATAACAGACTCGGCATCAATAGGAAGTTCTGCTCTTGCAAACCCGCTAAATATAGCGGGGATTACAAAGTCTTCACAGAATGACTCTTCCCTTATACTTGCTGATGTGCTTGGGCACATAGAAACGGTTATACTTGGGTGTTCTTGGAGGGCTATTGTGCCTGTTGCGGTTTCCACATAAACCGCAACTCTTCCTGCGTTAGCCGCTCCCATTAGAGCCATTAGAGAATACATATTTTCTTTGCTGCCGGCAAATATAACGCCCAGTGGGTTTACGCTAACAGATTCGAAAGTAATATCTCTGTACTGTTTTGCACCTTCCCAGTTGCGAATTAGGTTGTTGGTGTCGCTTGTAGGTATTGAAATTTCCCAATTTACCTGAACGCTGTCATGTGCCATACCTATGATTTGTGCTGTGTAAGAGCCTAATGTGTTAATGTTTACAGGGTAAACTACTTCTGCAAGACTATGAGGGATTGGGTCTGTTCTGTCTCCAGAAAGCACCTGATCCTTCAGCGGTTGAAAGTCGTAACCCGCAAGAATCCAAGTTTGCTCGATAGGTGTAACAGCCTCGCCGTTTGGTGCTGTCAATGCTAGCATCATCGGCCCGGAGTCTCCGCTAGATCCAAATTGGACATGGAGTTTATTGTTTATAATTGCCGCGCCAGAAATCCAGTTTGCCCCGCCACCCTGCAACGCGGGAAATATGCCAGGGCCACTTGGTTTAAGGATCTTGTTTAAATCGGAGTTCCATGTTGTAAATGGTAAGGTCGGCGCTTCTGTTAGGCTTGATAGCTGAATAGGAAAATCCATTTCTATTCTTTTGCGATAAAACGTAAACTCATTGATAACAAGTTCTATTTCGTTTAAACCAGCCATGCCTTGTTGAAGCTCCATTTTAAAATATGCTGTATTTGTTTTTTCGTCAAAGTGGATTAACTCAGTGGATGATCCCATGTGCATAACTCGCATTTCTGAGCTGCTTTCTACTTCGTCCGTTGGCACACGTCGTGGCCGGTCTGCGAACATACTTGAATGCTCTGTTATACGATTTTGCCCGCTTATGTCTTGTACCGACACATATAAAATCGCATTGTTGCCAAATTGCTGCGCAGCAATAACTCCTAAACGCAACCCTTGTGATACTCTGTATTCTTCTACAGGTTCAACGATTTCACCAAAAGCCGGGTCGTGGTCATTTATAAACCTATCAAACGCCCCCAGCCCAACAGCCGCAGCATACACGGTACCCCCAATTAAAATAAATAGTACAAATGATGCCGCTACAAAAAATCCTGCCCTTTTGCGCGGGGTAGGTTTTACAATATCACTAAGAAATTCCATTTCGTCTTCTACCTTCCGTTTTAGATTATTGGTGTCAACTTCTATCTTAGAAAACGCATTGTGTATTAATTTCTCGTCACGGTCGAGTAACATTAGATCCGACTCCTTTCGCGCATATTTTTGCTATACACGTTAAATGTCCCTGGCGTTTGAAGCGGCTCTGCATCGGCATAGCCATAAGCCCTCAAATATTTTGCTGCTTTCTTCTTCACACGCTCATACTGTTTGCGTAACGCTGCCGGAGTTGAATCCATTATTTGCGACAATTCCTCGTAACTGTGTCCGCTCATTATTCGCCCATACAACAATGCTCTCTCTTTTGGCTTAAGCTGTGACAACGCTTCCATTATTTCTGGCATTGCTAAACTATCTTCCATAAACGTCCTTGGCTCTTCTTTTACATCATTAAAGAAAAATAGCTTACGTCGCTTACGCCATTTCAATTTGTCTATACATTGGTTGTATGTAATGCGATACAACCATGCAGAAATATTTTTCCCATCAAATGCTGCTCTGTTTTTATACGCAGAAAGAAAAACATCTTGCACCGCGTCCTCTGCGTCTTGATGGTTATATAAAATTGATGTGGCATAACGCAACAGCTTTTCGCCAAACTCGTCAATAAGCTCTTCTAACTCTGCCTCAGTACCTACAACAAAGCGTTGCCCAAGCTCCATTTGAAAATCTCCCATCGTATAATTACCGCACCACAGCAGATGGTTTTAAGGTGCGGTGACTATATTGCTTAGTTTGTTCTAGTCGACTATACTCTTGTAACGACACTTAATAATTGTTTGTGACAAAATATTTTGGTTGTTGATACGCAATCTACAAAAAAAGGATGCCGCTACTGTTATCGCAGTTTTGCGGCATCCTTCTTTTCTATCTTAAAAAACAACCCCATTGATTTGCACATGAGCAATATTTTCCAAATCAATTACATTGCCCGATAGGGTAACCCGTGCGCGCATTGTATCGCTGCCAAACATAGGCAATCTATCTGCAATAGCCCCCCACATGCCACTTGTATGGCCATGCTCTATCAATGTGCTTGTGCTGCGCCATGTGAACGGAGTCTCGTTGCCGTTTGTGTCTATAAAATACACTTCGAACGCGTTGTGGTAATGGAAGTGAAATCTTTCGTCCTGCGGCATATCAACAGAAATGGTCATGCCAATGGGAGTTAGCATAATGCTGTTTATGGTTACAGCTTCGCCATTGGCTAAGGTTATTTCCGCTCCGCCTTCAATTTGGCGGTGTTGGCTTATCACCGGTACGTTGAATGGGGCTACTGTAAGGTCAACGGTTTCGTTAACTCCTACAGTAGTGCTGTGTACACTAAACTGTAGATAGCGGAGTACGTCCTGGTTCGCTATTTGGTAAATTGCTTCCGTGTAGCGGCGGCCATCTACTGTACGGCCGGTGGTCATGTTTACTATGCTCAAGTCCGCGCTGTTCACCATCATAAATTCCTGCTGTAGTTCCGCAAGTTCTTGCATGGTGGTTTCAAACTCTTCTGGTGTTAAAGTGCTTGGATAGTTGAAAGCCTCCCAGTTAATGCGTGTATCCAGCAACCTCACGTGAACACTTTCCATCCAGCGGAGTGGTGTCCATCTGGAAGAAACAGCGTGATCCCAGTCAAGCTCCCAGTCGGGCTCACTGGTTTGTACGTGTAAATGCCCATCGCGAATTGCCAAATTGGTAAGGTATCTGCCGCCATACAGCGGGATGCTGAGCTGTCCACGTTCTGTTACATAAATATATCTGGGAATTTCGCGTTCGTACCAACCTCTTGGCGGCGGCGGTGATATTGGATCCAAAAGCACCCTGTCCGCAATGTGAAAGCCGAACATATCATTTGCGCGGCGGTTAAAGGTGGCGGTATGATTTTGTAGGATATCGGCAAAGTCGATGTCGAGTTGTGTTACATCCAATTGAATGTCTCCAACAATATAGTTGATGCCAAAGTCAAGGCTGATGTTATCCACCGCACCCAAAGCTGTACCGCGGTGTACCACTACAAAGTATCCGCGCCCCTGATGCTCGTGCAGGAACATTGGTGAACTTGCCCATAGAGTTACCTGCTGCGTTGGTTCCCAAGCGGTTGGTATAAATTCCCTCTCAAGCATTATCCCTTGGGAGAAGTTTACACGTCCGGCTCTGTCGCGAATAGAGAAGAATGTAAATGCTTCCAGCTCGGTGGTGGTGTTTTCCCAGTCATAGGAAGTGCGCCCCGTTGCCCTATTTACGATAAGAGACGGGGTGGGATTGCTTGCTATTGCAACGCTTGACAGTACCTCTACGGTAAAGTTGCCGTACGTTATTGTTTGATTGACGGGGGTGCTTCGCTGCTGTAGCAGGGCGAAGTTTTCGCCGAATTGGTTGTAGTAGATTTGGTCTATGGGGCAGTCGAAGCTGCGTGGCTCATGTATTTGTATGTTTGTCCAGCCACTGCTTACCGGCGGAGAAATAGCTACTGGCGCAATAAGAGGTCGTATAGATGAGGTTTCGGATACTGATACCGTTCTTGCTCCCGTCGGCTCAAAGGCGTACGCCGTGCCGGCAAGCAAGATTACTGCCAGGCATAAGGCAGATGTTTTTTTGATCAGGTTAAATTTGGCAGACATTGGAATCTCTCCTTGCGGTTGTATTTTATTAATAAACTTCTTCGAAAGTCAGAGAAGACACGCAAAAACGTCTCGGGATCAGGGAGCATTTTTTTTACGTCAACTCTGGTTTGCAAAGAAGTCTACTATATATAACGATATTCTACTAGGGTTTGTTCCTTATAATGAAAATATTTATATGAAATCCTAATTTTAAAAAAATGTTTTGACATGATTCGCCACGCTTTAACTTATTTCATCTAACAACGCGGCTATTTTCCGTATTTTCCACGCACCGCCGTCATCCGGGTGTTTGTCTTCTTTAAAGCCGCGGATGGTGATGTATGGGGTATCCCCCATGGTGAAAAGCAGACGTGTAGGGTTTTTCATTATGGTGGAGGTTAGCTTGTCTATATCCACTTGTGCGTCTGGGCGGAAGGTTAGCACCATGTTCATTCCCTTTTGGGCGATGGTGGTTAGCCCTAGGCTGCGCGCCTTTGATTTAACTAACGCTACGTCCAGCAGATTTACTACCGGCGGCGGCAGGCTGCCGAAGCGGTCTTCTATTTCTTCCTGCACGTCGTAATAATCCTGTTGGTTTGCTATTAGAGAGATTTTTTTGTAAATATCCAGCTTTTGCTGCTCGTCTTGGATTAGGCGGGTGGGGATGTGGGCGTCTATGGTTAGTTCGATGCTTATTTCTGCATGCTTTTCTATAGCCTCGCCTTTTATCTCACCTACGGCCTCTGCCAGTAATTTGCAGTACATGTCGTAGCCTACCAGATCCATCTGGCCGTGCTGTGCGGCACCCAGTAGGTTGCCCGCCCCCCGGATTTCTAGGTCACGCATGGCTATCTTAAAGCCCGCGCCAAACTCTGTGAATTCTCGGATAGTCTGCAGGCGTTTTTCCGCGTCTTCCCGCAGGACTTTGTCGCGGCGATACATCAGGTACGCGTACGCGAGGCGGCTGCTGCGCCCCACGCGGCCGCGTAGCTGATAGAGTTGGCTCAGCCCCATAAAGTCCGCGTTTTGGATAATCATGGTGTTGGCATTGGGGATGTCGAGACCTGTTTCGATTATGGTGGTGCACACCAACACATCTATTTCGCCTTCGACAAAGTCGTGCATGATGTTTTCAAGCTCCGTTTCGCTCATTTGCCCGTGAGCAAACGAAACCCGCGCTTGCGGAACCAACTGCTGTACGCGCATGGCTTCTTCCGCGATATTGCGCACGCGGTTGTGTAGGTAGAAAACCTGCCCGCCGCGGGCGAGTTCACGATTGATTGCGTCCCGCACAAATTCTTGATTGTATTCCATTACATATGTTTGCACCGGGCGGCGTTCTTCTGGCGGCTCGTCGAGGATGCTCATGTCGCGTATGCCTGTTAAGCTAAAGTGCAAGGTGCGCGGGATTGGGGTGGCGGTTAGGGTTAAAACGTCCACATTTGCGCAAATCTGTTTTAGTTTTTCCTTGTGGCTTACGCCAAAGCGTTGTTCCTCATCCACGATTACAAGACCCAAATCCTTAAACTTTACATCCTTAGATAAGAGCCTGTGGGTGCCGATTACTATGTCTGCCGTGCCTTTTTCTAGGTCGCCTAGGGTTTTCTTTTGCTCCTTTTTTGTTTGGAAGCGAGAGAGGCGGTCTACTGTTAGGGGATATGACTCGAAACGGCTTGCGAAGGTTTTGTAGTGCTGTTGCGCTAAAATGGTGGTTGGTACGAGGTACGCCACTTGCTTACCGTCTTGCACCGCTTTAAACGCTGCGCGAATGGCAATTTCCGTTTTGCCATAGCCTACGTCGCCACAGATTAGGCGGTCCATTACCTTGGTAGATTCCATGTCGCGTTTTACGTCTTCTATTGCGGAAAGTTGGTCGTCTGTCTCTGTGTATGGGAAGTTGGCTTCAAATTCGTTTTGCCAGACAGTGTCTGCGCAAAATACATGGGCGGTTGCTGCTTGGCGTTTTGCGTATAGGGCTATTAAGTCTTCTGCTAAAATTTCTACCGCGCGCCGGGCTTTGGCCTTTGCGCGTGCCCAGTCTGTACCGCCCAGTTTTGATAGCTTTGCCTCGGTTTTGCCGCCGATGTATTTTTGTATGAGCTCCATTTGGGCGGTTTGTACGTATATGTTGCCGCCGTCGGAGTATTCGAGTTTGAGATAGTCGCGGCTTATGCCGTCGCTTACTACGTTTTCGATACCGCGGAAAATACCTATGCCGTGGTTGTCGTGCACAATGTAATCGCCTACACGCAGGTCTGCGAAGTGGGTTATTTTTTCCGCGTTTTTGGACTTGCGACGCTTGCGGCGTTTTGTTTTTTCTGCGGCGAATAGTTCTTTGTCGGTTATTACGGCTAGCTTTATGTCAGGATATTCGAACCCGGCGGATAAATTGCCACGGGAAACGGTTATTAGGTTTGGGGGAATGTTTTGGTGGCTGAGTGTTTCTGTAAAGCGGGATAGGATGTCGAGGTCGTTCATGGACGCAGTTAGCTGTTGGCCATGGCGGCGGCTGCCCGCTAGGATTGCTACGCGGTAGCCGGAATGCAGGTATTGGGTGATGTCGGTTTTTAGGTCGGCCGGTTTGTGGCGCAAAGGTGTGCAGGCTCGAGCGCGGATTGGGATCTCTATTATGTGGGCAGAGGATTGTGCCCGTTCGTTTTTTGTAGATACACTAGGAAACTCCCTTAGCGCGCCGGACATTGCCGAAAACAATACACGGTGAAATTTTTGTGTACGGTGCAAAACCTGTGCCCATGGCATCATAACTTCCGTTTGCTTGGGGAGTAGCCGACCTGCTTGCAAGCGATGGCTTATACTTTCGCTAAGTTCTGTTTGAACGGTATCCATGTGAACGGCAATGTAATTTGGCTCGTCCAAGAAGATTGTCGTGTTATTGGGTAGGTAATCCAACAGGTTCGCTTCTTCTTCATAAAAAAACGGCAGGAACGCATCTGTTTGAGTGCAAATACCCTCGCTCCAGTTTTCCACAATGCTACCAATGGTATCCTTGATGGTTTGGGCTTCTTTGGCTAAGTTTTTTTGCAAAAGCGTGCTATGTTGCTGTATAGCTGCGGCTTTTACTTTTTCTATGGCATCCTGCAGACGGGAATTGCCGAATACTAGCTCCCGTACGGGGTAAATTTCGAAATTTTGAGCGTTTTCTACCGACCGCTGGCTAAGCGCGTCTATTACACGGATGGAGTCTACGTCATCTCCAAAAAATTCTATACGCAGGGCTTGGCCTTCGATTAAGGATGGGTGTGGTTGGTCGGTGGTGGTTTCTGCCCTTGGACTGTATCGGCCAACCGCCGGATATACATCCAAAATACCGCCACGCAAGGCAAACTGTCCCGGGCCCTCTGCAAGGGAGCTGCGCTCGTAGCCCATTTGTATTAGTTTTCGTATCATAGTTTCGGGTGCGCAAATATCGCCTATCGACAGGCTCATGCGATAAGAGTGGAAAATGTCCGGCGGAGTCATACGATCAAGCAGCGCCTCGGCAGAGAGGATTATAATGGGTGACGTGCTTGCTAAATCCAGTTGGCTACTATGAGTACTCAACTGATTTGTCTTATTTAGCCTATCCAAAACCCGCAATCGTTGTCGCGTGATATCCACACTTTTGACATCCGCCGCATAGAAGATCAAATCTCGTGATGGGTACATATGGCAGTCTTCGCGGAAAAAGTAATACATATTTTCGAAAATTTCCTTGGCGGCAAGCTCTGACGGGGCGATTATTAATGCGGGACCTGTTCGTGCCGCCAATATCCCTGCGGCAAAATGCCATTTTTGCGCGGCAATGGTACCGCTTGCCCATAAGGTGCGCGGTGTATCTGTGGCTAATACATCGATAACGTGGTTATAGCCCCCGTGCTCAAGCAAGGGGGCTAGTAAGGCGTGGCTGGTTAGGAATGACCTTTCCGTCATTTAAGCAATATCTCCGCTTCTTTCATATTGGCAATAACAGGTACGCCAAACGGGCAACGCGTCTCGCAATGGCCGCAGGCTATACAGCTATTACCGCGCTGAGTTAGCCCTTGATAATGGGATTTTACCGACGGGGGCACAGCTGCTTTGTCAAGCTTGGCAATATCCAGATATTTATTAACGGTAGCAATATCAATATTAACAGGGCAAGGCTGGCAGTGGCTGCAATACACACATGCGCCCTTAAAGTCGTTACGCATGGTAGAGATCACACCGCTGTAGTCTCGTTCTTTATCCGGCAAGTTGAAATAATCCAGCACTTGCGCTACTTGCTCGGGAGAATGACACCCGGGCAGCACACTGCTTACCCCCGGCCGCGACAACGCATAATGCAAGCATTGCCCTAGCGTTAATGGCTTCCCAAATGGCGTGTGCTCTGCGGACATTAGCTTGCCGGCACCCAATGCTTTCATAACGGTTATGCCAATTTGCTTTTGCTCACAAAGGGTGTACAGCGCGGCACGCTCTGGGTCTATCCCACGGAACATTTCGCTGCCGAAGCCCTTGTCGCTATGGTCGAAAACATATTCGGAGAAAGGCAGCATATCGAAAGCGGGGTTGATGCTAAACATCATCATCTCAGGCAGGCCTGTTTCGATTACGCGCATGGCAGTTTTAGGGTTATGTGAACTGAATCCGATATGACCGATGTCGCCTTGCTGTTTTAGCTTTTGCACATATTCCGCAAAGCCTGTTTCGAATACGCCCTTATAGTCCTCGTCCGAGTCGATAAAGAACATCATGCCAATTTCTATGCGCCCGAAAATACGCAGCATTTCTTCGAAGTATTTCTTAACGGTAGGGATGTCGCGGGATATGTCGTATTGCTTGTTGATATCTGTTGAGCCAATATGCCCTTGGATTATCACATCCTTGCGGCGTGTGCCCAAAGCTTTTGCCAATAGCTCGCGTACATGTGTGCCCGGCATAAATACGTCCAGGATGTTTACGCCGCCGTCAAGTGCCGCGTCCAGAGTTAACTTTGTGTGTTCGAGGGTGGGTTTGGTTATGTCCAGATATTCGCAACCTAGGCCTATTTCGCTTACACGTAGGCCGGTTTTGCCTAGTTGTCTGTATTGCATTGGCATTGTTCCTTTCTGGGTTTTAGCAATATTTGTAGGGGCAGGCCTTGTGTCTGCCCGGAATTTTCATGTATGTGATGGGCAGATACAAGTCCTGCTCCTACAAAAACTTCGCGGCTACTCCTGAGCTTAATAACAGCGGTAGGTCTAACGCCCTGCACCTATATCGCGTGCCTTATCCACAAACCTTGTCAAATTCCCAAGGAAAATTAGTTCCACAGTACCCGTGGGGCCGTTCCGCTGCTTGGCAATTATAACTTCTGTTTCACCTTTTTTTAATGTTTCGGGGTTGTAGTATTCGTCACGGTACAGAAATGCTACCACGTCTGCGTCTTGCTCTATCGCGCCGGATTCGCGCAGGTCGCTTAGCATGGGTCTGTGGTCTTTGCGAGCTTCTACCGCGCGGGAAAGCTGTGCCGCTACAAGTACCGGTACTTGCAGCTCTTTGGCTACGATTTTGAGTGAGCGGGATATTTCAGAAATTTCCAACTGTCGCGATTCTGGGCGCGAACTTGCGGCGGCGGTCATAAGCTGTAAATAATCGATTACAATAAGCCCAAGGTTTTTCTCCATCTTTAAACGGCGGCATTTTGCGCGTAGTTCTGTTACCGACAGCCCCGGGGTGTCGTCGATATATAATGGTGCTTTGGATATTTTTGCTATGTTTTCCGCAATGCTGTTCCAATCTTCATCTATAAGATTGCCCGTGCGCAACCGCTGAGAGTCCACTTTCGCTTCCGCGCTTAGAAGGCGGTTGCCAAGCTGCTCTTTAGACATTTCCAAGCTAAAAATAGCGGTAGGAATCCCCTTGCCAATAGCGGCATTGCCGGCGATATTAAGCAAAAACGCTGTCTTACCCATGGATGGGCGCGCGCCAATTAAAATAAGCTCCGACGGCTGCAGCCCTGCGGTGCGTCTGTCGAAGTCTGTAAAACCTGTGGGTACACCTGTAATCGCGCCTTTGGTTTCAAAAAGCTCTTCCAGCTTTTTGTTGGTAGAGACTATTACCTCGCTAATGTGCGCAAAGTCGCTTACATTGCTGCGCTGGGAAATGTCAAAGACACTCTTCTCTGCCCGTTCTAGGATGGCAGAAACATCTTCCCGCGCCTCGTATCCCGCGTTAACGATAAAACTTGCAGACTTAATAAGCTGCCGTAATGTAGACTTTTCCGCAACAATTTCCGCATGGTGCTTTATGTTGGCCGATGTAAAAAACGCCGCGGCAAGCTCGCTTATTTTATCGCGGCCGCCAATTTGCTCGAGCATTCCTTTTTCGGTGAGCTTGTCGGATAAGGTTACCACGTCCACCGGAATACTGCGGGAAAAGAGCTCTACCATGGTTTCGTACAGCACTTGGTTCGCGGGGCGGTAAAAATCGTCGCCGCGCAGCAGCTCGTTGGCTATGGCTATGGCCTCGCGGTCGAACAACATACTCGCAAGTACGGCAAGTTCAGCCTCTTGGTCGTTGGGCGGAATGCGGGGGACGGAGACGGGATTTATGCTTTGCGGGGCTTCTGTCGGGTCCATGTGATGGCCTCGCTTTCTTAGAAGTTTTAGAACCTTGGGGGAAACTTTTTATGAAGAAAAAGCTCCCCCAAACCCCCTTCAAAAGACTTTATATTGGAACTTTATTTACGCGTCGTCTCTAACCAGCTCAAACTTAAGCGGTGCGCTAACCTGCGGGTGCAGCTTAACATTGGCTGTATGTTCGCCTAAAGTTTTTGCCGCTTGCACCACGATCTTTTTCTTATCCACCGGAATACCTTGCTTTATCATAGCCTCGGCAATTTCCTTATTGGAGATAGAGCCGAACATCCTGTTGCCGTCTCCGCATTTTACCGGGATTTTGATCTCTACCTCACGTATCTTGGCGGCAATAGCCTGCGCTTCTTCGATATCATGCTGCAACTGCGCGGCGGCTTTCTTTTGTTGGCCTTCTAATTGCGCCATATTGCCTTTGGTTGCCTCTACAGCCAGTTTGCGCGGTATAAGAAAATTACGGGCATGGCCGTCGGACGCTTCTATAGTCTGCCCTTTTTTGCCTGTACCCTTTACATCTGCTAGTAAGATTACCTTCATAATTTATACACTCCTTGTCGGTAGGGTTTTCATGTTGAAAACACTTATTTGTCATTTTTATAAGAATGAGTCAGATTATACCATGACGGCGGCATAAAAAAAACACCTTTGATGCTATTTCCATTCCATCGCCACCAAATAGCTCATGAATTTCCCACCAAACTTTTGGAAACTTTGATAGCCGATTTTGTTAAGGTATAAATAACAAAAATCCTCTTTATTTCTCGTGCGAGAAACAGAGAGGATTTCAATTATAGCATGGGCGGTGAGGGACTCAAACCCACGACTTCCACCACGTCAAGGTGGCACTCTATCAGCTGAGTTAACCGCCCTTTATGCTGGCAGGAAGATAACTTCCTGACACAGGCAAAAGAGAAATGAAAGGTGTTAGGGTTTGTAAAACCCATAAAGTTGACAGTGCTATAATACCAACTTTTACACGTTTTGTAAAGGTTTAATTCTCTTATGGGCGGCGGCGGACAATTGCATAAATGATAAAACCGACTATTAAAATAGGGATAATGCTTATGAGTACGCTAGCCAAAAAGCCCACTATCTGCCCCAGTAGCGCCACCGCAATAATTACCAGCAAAATGGTGCGCAGAGTGCGGTTGCGCAGAATACCGTTTAAGGTTTCGCCAATCTCGTCGCGTACGGGTTCGCCCGCGTTTATACGGTGGCAAATATTAAGGCCATCCATAAGGCTGGAGAAGTATATAACGGGTAACGCAAAAATAAATAGCAGCATCAACGGCCAGCTTACGTTTATAACTAAGAAGATAGTAAGGAAGAAAGCGCACATTACCGCCAGCCCGCGTTTTATAAGGCCCATGTACATGTAGTTTGCGCCCGGCGGGAAAAATAGCGAGAAAAATATCAGTGCGCCCTTGCTTATTCTGCCGCTGGTGGGGTAGGGGGGTGATGCGTCGGCGGTAGATGTTTGTGTAAACATAGCGATACATGGGCGGCAAAATACTCTGCCTTGCAAGTCTACAGCGCAGTCGTCACATATTTGACTTGCACATTGGTTACATGTGGTTGTAGCTGTTTTAGTTGGATGGGATCTACATTGCATATAATCATCTCCTGTGTTTGTGTCATTTGAAAAGATATACGCCATAATCGAGTAAAAGTTTACGCTAATATCAATGTATATAAAAACCCATATATATTTGCAGATATTTTTTACGGAATAAGTCGTTAAATACACATTAGGTGGTTTTGTGCTACAAAAAGCGCGAAATTTGCATAATTTTGTTGCAAAATATAAATTATAATAGTATAATTCAAAATGAAGTCGTGTAAATTCACTTGGTGAAACGTGCATGACAAAAAAACATAGAGGAGAGTGCAAAGATGGTTAAGTTGCAGAGCAGAGGAAAGAAAGCCAAGAGCTTGCTCAAAGTTGCGCTGGCACTACTTGTAGTTACAGTAATGTTAGCAGGAGTACCAATGGCTTTGCTTGCCGCACCGCAGTATGAGTCACAACTCCAAGCGTACGACACATTTTTTCAAGCAGCTATAATGGATGTTGCGGGCGTTGTTCCATTTGATGACAGACCAATGATACGTAACTGGGAAGCAAGCCCCAGCTTAGTAGTAGTGCCTGTGGGACAGAATTACATAGACGTAACCCTTAGGGCAGAGTGGACAGACTTGCATTGGTTTCATGACATGAACGAAATGGATATGGTGTCCATTATTTTCCCATATCGGGCATTTTCGCTTAATATGGATTCGCTAGCGACTAAATATCCTGCACATAGTAGTGTGAGTTTTTCGCATAATTTTCAAATTTCACCGGAAATGTTTCCGCCGGGAGAAACACATTACGGATTCATTGCATCATCGGCATATCCTAGGTCGTTTCTAAATGTGCCTGCATGGGACAGGGGTGCGTTCACTTTCAGACTTACAATAAACCCCGAGCATCTACAGAACCCAGGGGATGCTGTTTCAGTCCGAGTTGCCAGACATGCATCTTCAATCGGTGGAACTCACCGTCCCGGAATATCATATTTAACCGTTATACGTGGTGGCCTTAATCCGCCATGCGAGGATACTAATCTAGCTAGGGATTTCCGTGGGGCGGTAATGACCGCGTCTTCCGAACATCCTCAACGTCCTGCAACCTTAACAAATAATGGCATCCGTTCAGGTCTGCCTAGGTATAGTTGGATTGCTGAAGGTGTTGGTAGCGAATGGCTAATGGTAGACTTTGGACAGATGCGAAGCTTTAATACTGTTCGGATATATCAAGCTGGTATGAGGATTAGCGACTATCGTTTCGAATACTCAGTAGATGGTGAACACTGGACTTCTTTCCACCAAGGAAGCCGTATGCTTGTGGAGTCTCCAAATCACTACGAAGCTCGTGCAGAAAATACAATGCACGCGCAGTTTGTTCGCTTGTATAGCGGAAGGAGCAACCACCCGACAACTCCTATTGCTGTTTTTGAGTTTGAAGTGTACTACCTGCCTTAATAGGCAGGGGCGTAGTCAGCCCAACTAGTATAGCAAAGGTACTATCTCATTAGGCATTTGCATGAATAATTACACATCTATACGATGTCAACTGGTGACTGTGGGTCACTAGTTGGGGTTTATTGCTTGCCGAGGAATTGTTTTGCTACAGCTCTAATGATGGTAGCCCATGTATTTATTAAATTTAAATGCTTAACGAGGCCGCCACAAAAAATATATAGGAGGTTGTTAAAATGACAAAAGTGCAAAGCAAAAGAGGTTTGCTTAAAGTGGTGCTAGTGCTGTTTATTGCTGCCGTAATGTTATTAAACGCGCCGAAAGCCCTGTTTGCGGCGCAACAGGATGGACTACAACCCCAAATAGTAGAAATCGAGTCGTTTAGCGGGGCACCATTGATATGGCGCCATTGGGTGGCAACTCCCAATCAGGTGATAGTACCTATGGGACAAAACTATGTAGATATAGCTCTTCGGATGGACTGGGCAGAGGCACCGCCACGTCCAAACCATTCAGATGTGGCAGCGCTTGTTTTTCCGTATCAAGCATTTTCGTTTGTTCCAGGCTCCGCGTTGCTTGAGCCCGGGATACCGGGTGTAATCCATGGTCCAATACTTACTAATCTTCTTCCAGGGTCACCTCTGCTTCCGCCAGGGTTTGTTCTTGGCTTCCCGAATGGAGAATCGCAACTCCGTTTTGAAATGAGATTTGTTAATGGATGGGATTTACCTGGGTGGACAGGAGAGAGAGCATTTAGCTTTAGACTTATGATAAACTCCGGACACCTACAAAACCCAGGAGACTTCATACCCGTTAGGTTAGCGTTGCCCGAATCAGGGCCTGGTATTGTTCCCGTAAGAACGTATAAGACAATCATTCGCGGGCCTCTAAACGCGCCGTGCCAAGACACTAACCTTGCCAGAGATTATCTTGGAGCGGTAATGACAGCGTCTTCTGAAGGCCCGAATCGTCGTGCAGAGTTTACGAACAATGGTGTACACAATTCCATCGCTGATAGTTGGATTGCACAAGGGGTAGCAGAAGAATGGTTAATGGTCGACTTTGGAAAGGTTAACAACTTTAACACAGTACGGATATATCAAGCTGGCACAAGAATCCGGGATTATCGCTTTGAACATTCGATCGATGGGGTAAACTGGACGGTTTTCCATGCTGGGGATCATATGCTGGTTCAATCGCCAAACCACTATGAAGTACGTGTTGGCAATGCAATACAAGCGCGATTTATCCGTCTGGTTAGTAGTAAGAGCAACCACTCGATAACTCCTATTGCCATTCATGAGTTTGAAGTGTACTACTTGCCTTAATAGGTTAGGTCGTAGCTGACCCGGCGTAATTAATAGAGTAAAAACGATGCTCAACTATAGAGAGCATTGCAAAAAAAATATAGAGGAGTACGAAAATGGCTAAGTTACAAAACAGAGGAAAGAAAGTCAAAAGTTTGCTAAAAGTGGCGCTAGCATTACTTGTAGTTACAGTAATGTTGTCAGGAACATCAATAAATTTGCTTGCTGCACCGCAATATGAATTACAATCCCAAGCGCATAACACATTTTTTGAACCTGCGGCAATGGATATTGCAGGAATTGAGCCGTTTGATAACAGACCAATGCTGCGTCATTGGGAAGCAAGCCCCAACCTGATAATAGTGCCAATGGGACAAAATTATTTTGATGTAACCCTTAGGACAGAGTGGACTCCTTTTAATTTTTTCCCCGACATGAATACTTCTGATATGGTGTCAATTATTTTCCCGTATAGGGCGTTATCGCTTGTTCCAAGTTCGATATTGGTTAAATACGAGGCACATAGTCGCGTACGTTTTGACCACTCTCATAACTTTCCGCCAGGGTCGTTTCCTATTGAGGCAGGGTTTCCCCCCGAAGGGCAATCAAGTCACGGATTTATTGCGTCATCAGCGTATCCCGGGTCTTTCCTAAATGCACCACCATGGGACAGAGGCGCGTTTACTTTTAGAGTTACGATAAATCCCGAATTCCTACAAAACCCGGGAGATATTATGTCAGTTAGAGTACACAGACACGCATCTTCAGTCTCTGGAGCTTATCGTCCTGGAATATCATATTTAACAATTATACGTGGTGGCTTCAATCCGCCATGTCCGGATACTAACTTGGCTCACAATTCTCTTGGAGCGGTAATGACTGCATCTTCCGAACATCCCCAGCGTCGTGCAATTTTAACAAATAATGGTGTGCGTTCAGGCCTTCCTGCTACCGCTTGGATAGCATCAGGAGTAGATAATGAATGGCTAATGGTGGACTTTGGGCAGATACGAAGCTTTAATACTGTTCGGATATATCAAGCCGGCATGAGGATTAGTGACTATCGTTTCGAATATTCAGTAGATGGTAGTAGTTGGAACTCTTTACACCAAGGAAGTCGTATGCTTGTGGAGTCTCCAAACCATTACGAAGTTCGTGCAGAGAATACAATACACGCGCGGTTTGTTCGTTTGTATAGCGGAAGGAGCAACCACCCAACAACTCCTATTGCTATTTTTGAGTTTGAAGTGTATTACTTGCCTTAATTGGCTGGGCTACAGTTAAACCAACGTAATTAATATGGCAAAAAAGAGGAGAGTGTTAGCGTGAAAGAAAAGGTTCGCCCGCCGTCGTGAGCGCATACAAAGAAAACCGTAAGAAACGGTTGCAAAAAAAAGTATCAGTTAAGCAGGAATTTGCGAATCATCAATCAACCCTTCCCGTTGCAGAAGAATAAAAGCGTTTCTAATAGCTTTCTTCTTTTGTCTCTCTTGAAGAGCGCAAGGCATATCGACTTTGAACAGGTCAGTTGGATTCCAGACTTCGCCAGTAGAAAACATATTGAAAATGGCAGTAAGAATCATCCTTGCAATAGCGATAATTGCGCGTTTTTTACCCCTTCTTTTGGAAATACGTTCGTATTTATTTTTATAGTAAGGAGAATCTTTCGCTTTCACGGCAGCGTGTGCAACTTGCACCAACGCTGGTTTCAGGTAGACTCCGGCACGTGTAATGCGAACAGACTTCTTCTTACCTGCTGATTCATTGTTTCCGGGCGTTAGCCCCGCCCAGCAACAGAATTTTTTGGAGTTAGAGAAAACAGACATATCCACCCCAATTTCTGAAATGATTGTGATAGCGGATTGTCTGCTGATTCCGGGAACTGTACAGAGCAAAGCGATGTGGCTTTCGTAAGGCTCAACCAAAGTGTCAAGCTTTGCATTAAGTTTCTCAATGGACTTCTCCACAAAGCCCAAATGAGAGTTGATTACAGACATACGATACTTTTGAGCTTTCGAGAGTTGGTAGCCCTGAATTGATTCGATAATTGCATTGGCTTTTGGTTTCATCCTGCCGTGCAGTAGTGAAATGACGTGTTCTGGGTCAAAATCGTCTGACTCAATTAAATAGTCCGTGATTTTCGAGGCAGAAACGCCAAACATGTCGGAAACGACAGAATCAAGGGCTACATTGCAAACGGTCATACTATTTTGGAAGCGGTTTTTCTCACTAGATTTACACGATACAAGTTTGTATCGGTAGCGGGTATACTCGCGCAAAACACGTATGGGTTTAGGTGGGATAAAACTCCCCGGCACTAACCCCAAGCGAAACAAGTCCCCAATCCATTTAGAATCTTTTGTGTCGTCTTTGTTGCCCTTAACAGCCTTAACCCATTTAGGCGAGGCAACAACGACATTGATTTCACCATCAAGGAGATTGTACACAGGTATCCAATACTTGCCTGTAGACTCCATACAAACATCTCGGCAGTTGTTTTCCAATAACCACTGCTTGAACCGTAAGATGTCATTGTTAAAGGTCGAGAATCGTTTCTTGGTGTATTGGGGCATTAGCCCCTCGGTCTTAATGATTGTGGCAACAATAAACGACTTGTGAACATCTACGCCACAACAAATTTGATGTACTACTTTCATTGCACTTCCTCCAAACTATTCAGGATAAATTTAGAGGGAAAAGACATTGACTGAACCGCCAGCATTTAAAAGAGCTAAAGCAATTGTTAGCGTACGGTCTCGAAGAGCCTCTTATTTGTGCTTGTACGACGGTTCTTACACTGATTAATATACTGGTTTAATCAAGAAGATTTCTACGACTCCTCCTGCCGTGCTTTGTAGTTTATCTTCTCACTCTTAAACAGTATTTTACAAAAAAAAACAGGCTCTCGGCACTTAGCTTTCATTCCTATTTGTGCCGGCGTAGCCGGAATGGAGATTAATATGACTAAGTTACAGAGCAGTGGAAAGAAAATCAAAAGCTTGTTTAGAGTGACGCTGGCATTACTTGTGGTTACAGTAATGTTAGCAGGAGCACCAATTACTCTGCTTGCTGTATCGCAATATGAATCACAATTTCAAGCGTACTACACACTTCTTCAACCAGTGGCTATGAATTCCACGGGAATTGAGCCGTTACGCCATTGGGAAGCAAGCCCCAATCTGCTAGTCGTACCTACGGGTCAGGATTATATAGACATAACCCTTAGGACGGAGTGGACAGACTTTACTCCATGGCCAAACATGAACAATTCTGATATGGTGTCAATTATTTTCCCGTATCGGGCATTTCTACTTGACCGGCAGACGATATTGCCTAAATATCCGGCACATAGTAGTGCACGTTTTTCGCATTATTTCCAAGTTTCAAAAGAGCAAATTAAAGAGTTGGTTCCGCCCGAGCATTTTTGTCCTGAGTTGTTTCCACCACAAACACATTACGCATTTATTTCATCATCAGCGTATCCGGGGTCATTTATTAATGCGCCCGCGTGGGACAGAGGTGCGTTCACATTTAGGCTTACAATAAACCCTGAATACTTACAGAACCCGGGGGATGCTATTTCAGTTAGAGTACACAGACACGCGTCTTCAGGACTTCGCCCTGACGGAATTTCATATTTTTCCGTTATACGTGGCGGCTTCAATACTCCATGCCCGGATACTAACTTGGCTTGTAGTTCTCTTGGAGCGGTAATGACTGCGTCTTCTGAACATCCCCAGCGTCGTGCAGCCTTAACAAACAATGGCACCCGCTCAGGCCTTCCTGCTACCGCTTGGATAGCATCAGGTGTGGGTAGCGAATGGCTAATGGTGGACTTCGGGCAGATACGAAGTTTTAATACTGTTCGGATATATCAAGCGGGTATGAGGATTAGTGACTATCGTTTCGAATATTCAGTAGACGGTAGTAGCTGGACTTCTTTCCACCAAGGAAGCCGTATGCTTGTGGAGTCTCCAAACCACTACGAAGCTCGTGTAGAAAATACAATACACGCACAGTTTGTTCGCTTGTATAGTGGAAGGAGCAACCATCCAACTACTCCTATCGCTGCGTTTGAGTTCGAAGTGTATTACTTGTCTTAATAGTTAAATTTTAACTATATTGGTGAAAAAAAGGGGCTGTTCAATGAACAGCCTCTTTTTTTTATGCTCTAGAAAATTGTTCTGTACGAAACGTGCGGTGCGGGAAACGTTCGTATTAGGCACAGTGAACGAAGTGAACGCTTCCCGTGCCGTTTCACTTACTGTACCTAATGCGGCGCAGCCGCTTTGTTCTATGCTAGGAAACTGCTATAAAATGGAAGCATGAAAAAAGAGCGCGCAAAGCTGAAGGTTTTAAAAGGGAAAAATCAGGAAAAGATTAGGAGCTCAAGTCAGGAATCATAGTGCCAGCACAGT
>Ga0136643_10001640_pt1 | contig 27738 bp, 17 predicted proteins | sample TergutLab28metaG_FD_96883 | JGI IMG/M metagenome (GOLD analysis project Ga0136643, IMG submission 96883) | Labiotermes labralis P1 segment gut microbial communities from Petit-Saut dam, French Guiana - Lab288 P1 (version 3) (version 3) | ecosystem: Host-associated > Arthropoda: Insects >... | reverse complement strand
TGAATGAAAAAAGTAGCGGCTCCAGGTCTAGAAAACAGAGATTAACGGCTGTGGGGACCCGTTGCGCTGACCACGTGACACCCTTCTATCCGCAAAAGTTGGCACTAACTTCGCCGACCGGCGACGGCCGCTCTGTGGGTATAGTTCGCGTGCGGACTAAGGCCACGGAGTTGTCTCCTACATGTTTCGGAACTCATGGGTTCATCCTCAGGGAGCCACTTGTATATCCAGTAAGATATGTTTTACATGCATCGGTGTGAGCAGTCTCGTGGATAGGAGTGTGTGTTCGAGACTACTATCCACCAGAATGCTCACATCAATGCATGTGAAACATACCATACTACATATACAGCTCTCTCCCTGAGGATGAACTCAAGCGGTTCGAAACATGTAGAAGACAGCAGAAATTAAAAATTAAATATTACTTCACAAAAAATGTGCATTTCGTTGGTTTATGCTGTATAATTACAGCACAATGCTCGGTGCAAAAAAACACAAAAGTGTGTGTGCATGCGCGTGCGTGTGTACATGAGAAAGTAATCTGTACGAGCCCACCGATACACAATTTTACAGGAGATAAAAAACTTGACAGATCCTTAACAGACCAACACTTATGCTACGTTTTTACGAAAATATAAGAAGCAATTTTTGGACACCATACTTCCAGAAGGTGCGTTTGTAACCCAGCTGTCTAGTAGCAAGGGAATGTCAGCTTGACGCACTGTGTGGGTTACAACAAAGTGCTGTTTCATGAGAGATGGATATGTGTGTGTGTGTGTGCGCGCGCGCACTTAGCGAAAGTAATTCGGATATATGAACTACACTTTTTCGCAATCAGATGAAGATTTACCAGTGTTACCTATTTATGCTATCAAATACCTACATATTTCAAGAAGTAACTACTTCAAGGCACTGTCAAATAGCAATTCTTCTCACGAAAACAAGCAGTAATTAACATCACCACCACCACCACCATCATCGAAAGTCAAAGTTTTCCCTGTTCACGCCACGCAGCAACACATCGGTGAGAGTGGCTAAATTCATGCTTTACCCGGCATTCATCTAACAGGAGGCTGGGTGAGCCCCGCAGACGGTCTGGACGTTTTAGAGAGGAGAAAATTCTCTTGCCCCTACCGGGATTCCAACCCCTGGCCGCCTAGCACGCAGCTAGTCACTACACCAACTACGCTACTCCGGCTTCACACCTCAAGCGTAGTATGAACTTTGTTCATTCTACTACACATTCCACACTCCACTAGTTATCAATATGGACTACATACTTCACGATACAGTATTTAATACATGGATTGCCTGTGTATTCTGTGAAATAACGTATTTGACACTTTCACGTGACATACATAGGCAAATCGCGGTTTATGCCTTCAATTCGGGTCACACTCCGAAACGTCCAATAAGCGTACGTAGGATTTACAGCGCTTACCGACTTACCCTTACCGTAATCTTAAACATAAGAATACTCGAATAATAAGTCGCATGAATTTTATATTCATGCAGGCTGTCAGAAGAAACGTTGTAGGTATGGTCGGTCCCTGGGCCAGGAATCGAACCAGAGATTGAAGCAAGGGATTTGGTCTGATGTGAGCTTTGTTAGGGTAATGTGGTACTTTATATTGTTTGGAAGTTTTCTGTCCGTTCGCCTTTCCCCCTTATCCTAGTACAGCCGCCTTCATTACCCGTGTTCGTACTATCCAAATCCCAGGAAACGACGAATTCAGGCACGGAACACCTGTCGTCAGTTTCTGGTGTTACTCATATCGCGCACATCCTTACGTTCAATATAGTACTAGCAGCAGCGTCTTTATTCATTGCAGTTAATCAATACCAGAAGCTGTAATTACAGCTGTACGAACTCCTGATGGTGGGTATCAACACCCGAAACATGTAGAGCTGCCTACAGAAATGTAATAAACTGAGTAAGTCGCATCTTCTTGGACAGTTATTAAATTCAAGTCGCATGAAGTTACCAACGCTGGACTTCACAGTAATGTTCAACACGACAACTCTTAGTCTCATCAGACTTTTCGGCAAGTCCGGCAAATCATTAGACAAATCCTTCACACGGGCTGCAACATCCAAAATCGAACAACGCACCTCGAGTTCCCACTTGTTGCTGGTACACCTTATCTTTCGTGTGTCCCACAGACGAGCCTGGGGAAGTAGGGGGCCACCGTTATGGAGCACTTCGACAGATCCAACGACCATGGAAGCGTTGTGGACATATGCACGTTTCCACAGACATGACAGTGTGTGCAATGAGGCTAAGGGTCGCCAAGTTAAGCTTTATTGTAAATTCAGCCATAAAAACTTGATGGCAGTATTTGTTCTATTCTCATTTAATAACATTCAGATAATTGTAAATCCGTAACCACACAGAACTGAACATAATGTTTATCGGATATTCCTGAGAACTGGGGTGCTGAAGAAATTAAGTCGCGACTCACCCTGTATGTAAATAACGCATTAGAAAGTTCAGTGCTAATGAATGGTCTCCTATGGCATAAATTACATTCAGCGTTTCATGAAAATGCGTCATTTGGATACAAAGAAACGGACACAGATACAAACTTCTAACACCGGTTGTCTCATTTTACGCGGAGAATTCGAAAAAGGGGTAAAATTTTGACACTGCTGAGCATCAGATTAACTTCGTTCCTTCCACAACCAATTCGATCAACTCTAACAAATAAATATGCTGCTTCTGTTGCAAATAAGGAAGCCAAACTCCACCAAGGGCTGGAGTGCTGATTATAATGATTCTGATTCATACGTTGTGGGTTACTAACTGATAAACTTGGTTTTCTTTTACCTTCTTATTCCTCATTTTTAAGAGTTTTTTTATTTTTTATTACATAACGTTATCACCTGGTGAGATCATTTATCGGTAGTTGAACGACGTGGCATTGCTTAAAATACAGATTACCGAGAGATACAGCTCGGTTTATCACTGCATACCCCTGATAGCAGAAAACCATGAAAACCCATTCTGAAGTTCTAATCACAAGCAAAGAGTAGCAGCTGATGTTACTAATTCCTTTACAACCCCTCGTAAGTTTCTACGACGTTCCCAAAGGCGCATTTTAAACGTATAGTGGGAAACAATAATGATTAAATAGGCCACTGTTTCCGGTCATTCGGAACAGGAAGTGCATGACGCATATGAGGTTCCGTTCTGATGGTTCTTTGGCTTGATTTAATGAAAACCGTACCACTGTGAAATGAATTCCACTGTGACGGTTGTATAGATACACTTCACTCTTAAGTCTGAAAAATGCATACGCGCGGAAACGTTACGTTACGAAGAAAACCACGCTGATCAAGACCACTTACAGAAGCAGTCATTGTTCATAGCTACAGCCGATGTAACATGTACACGGTTTTCTTCGGTTACCATACCCCGGGAGGAAGCAGGGAAACCTCCTGGATCCCCTGCCAGGTCGGCTGAACAAGGCGTCGCCGGACGGAGAGACACTACCATGGTTCTGGTGACTGCGGCTCTCAACTTTAATAATATGCCCATCCATTACAGCAGGACAGCGACGTTAAGACGGGTAACCCAGTCTGTAGTCTGACACAAGCGGTCGGCTGAAACGCTGCTCACTGCAAACTGGCGACAGCAGTACGCTTCTTTGTGGTTTATTTAAAGAGGTTGTCAGGGGGCCACATTAACAGCGCCTAACGAGAGGGTGATGGATGATGAGTTGTAACGGATGTAGGAGGTGGACAAGGCCTAATTTGAGGTACTGGAGGAAATCTGGGAACACCTCTAATAGACATCACAGTAAGATTAGAACCCGTGCCTTCCAGAAAGAAAAGAGGTGCGATAACCACTCGACAGAGACCTTCGGTAAGTTACCTCTGTAACTGAATTTAACCCAGGAAAAAAAAAGTTAGTTGAGCTTCTCAATTATTTCAGCCGGAATAACATTTTGACTGGGTCAGCAAATATGCACTTAAGAATAAAGAATGACTATAAAACAACAGACTCATAAATAGGAGACTTACAAAATCTCATATCTCATTCACGTCTAATACATACACGGCCGACTACGGAGTATATGAAACGTTCCTATCAGGAAACGAAACACTCTTACCGGGAAAACAACACACATCACGAAATGAAACATTCCTCTGAGACTGAATCACAAACGCGTTTTAAACAGCGGTTAAGTTCACCGGAAATACTGAAGGTACGACGCCGAATCCGAGGAAATAACGCTCACCAGCAAAATGCGTGTTACCCACTGAATTGAATTGCAAGAGCTGTAAAGTAAATGCTTACAGTCAGGTTACGGGTCCAAATGTCCGCTGCATTTCAAAATAACTTTTTTTTTTTAATATTCCTATGCGGTGTTTCGAATTAAAGCAGGTGCCGCGCTATCCGTCACTATGACAATGGCGCTTGGGGAAGGTAGAGGGGGCACGTGGATATGGTTATTACGGTGAACTAACATTACGTCACCGACGACGGATGACGTCACACAGCCAGCATCCTGCAAGCTGAAGCTCCACCAATAGGGTTTGAGTTCACGTACAACGTCATCAATGACATCACTGCATTCGCTGCAGACAGGGTGACAGATCGAACTGATCGGACGGACTGTTGAACATTAGACGTAACTGTCAGAGAAAACGAGGTGAATTTGCGCCCTTGTCAAAAAGTGCGTTTTACGCACGCATGCCCGGCTTTTATCTGTCTAATACGACTGCAAGCACGTCTGCTTCAGTAATATTGAGAACAACATAATTTCACTAAAAAAATGGTTCACGATTGACCGAGTTTTCCGACTTTGTTCCTTGGAAGTAACCACGCTGTACTAACTTTATATGGTAATTAACTTTAAGATACCGCCCCAGTACATTCAAGCATAACCTAAGTTATGTCCCACTTCAATTCCTAACAAAATCTGCGATACAAAAACAGCAATACGAGACAAGCACGCATCATGACATACACAACGGTCGTTTATAAGGGATTCCAACTGCAGAGATTTCTAGCTATACAGTACTACTATTACCCACTCAACATAGTCCGTTAATTTTGAATTAGATCTGCGGGTGTAGCAGTGCTATGATTTACTTCTTATATTTTATCGCTGTCAGTAACTTACCCTTAAGTACAATACCTCAGTGGTTAGCATCGAGACCATACTTTTTGTTGCTGACTTACGTTACATCATAGAGAATTCGTAGGTGCGTTTATGTCCTAGTTCCGACACAGCTTCACTAGACCAGCCCTAATGATTCACAGTTCCAGCTATAAAAACCGAAAACTTAGAAGAAAATGTTTGCATGAGCGCCACCTCACTGTATATCCCGCAAAAACATTAACAAACGACATTACCAGATATCACTTAAGGACCTCAGAATAGGTAAATGTCGCTCCAGTCTCATGAGTTTGTGCGACCGCTATGTATAGAATCACAAATGTAATGCGCTGGGGTGTCATCAAACGGCATACCGTTCATGTAAATTTTGATATTTTGCTGACCGTGCATCTCAGTATAATCCTAGTAATTAACCAACTTAAATGCACAAATTCTTGTTTCATAATAAGTTTATTATATGCCTCTACATGTTTCGAGAACTATGTGCTCATCATCAGGAGGTCAAAATTGTATTATACAGCATCTGGTATCATCACACTGAAACGAGTGGTCTAAAATTACTAAAGTACAATTCTATAAATATGAGCTCATATTTATAAAACTGTATTTTAGTAATTTTTTGCCACTCACTTGTTTCAGTGTGACGATACGAGATGCTGTACAATACAATTTTGACTTCATATTGATGAGCACATAGTGCTCGAAACATGTAGAGGCATATAATAAACTTATTATGAAACAAGAATTTGTGCATTAAGTTGGTTAATTACTAGGATCGTTCATACAAAGTTTCGTGACAATCAGTCATGAGGTTCAAAAGTTCAGATGTGGGACATGCAGGCAGAATGGCGATCTCAGACAAAAATTCTTTCCTTTTTAGACATAGACACTCTTCTCACAGATACCACACCAACACTGTACGTGCATGCGTGCTTGTGCGTACACGCAAGTATTTGAGCGCGCGTGCGCACACACACACAAACATATATATATACGTACATACATACTGAACCTCTCTCAGTCGTATTAGTCATTATCCTATCTCTACTCTTAAATAAAACTACATTGATAAACGATTAAGCAGAATAAGATATAAGCCTCTGACCGGCTACCACAGGTTTTGGAAATACGCAGCAGAATAATCAAACACGCTTAATATAAAACACAGTTCCAGTACCCAAAAGAACTAAGAGAAACGCTGCTGCGTTTAGAGCACTCAGCGTCACACTGAAATCCTCTTCCCGCTCAATACTAAATATCAGAAATACCTGGAGGATGCCAGTACTGGATTTTACCGAACTGCCAGCTATCGGCCACCTGTTGTTCAGGCTCCATTGTTGTGTCCATGCAGCACATGTCAGCCCGAACCACGTGAAACTACACACTCGCCACATTTACCGCGTGTGAAATCTCACCGGCCGGTAAGAATGATACTGGGAAAATCATATGTTACGCTCATCCGTACCTTCCCCTTCCATTCAGGTTTTAAAACCATTCATGTCAATGGAATGTTGCACTGGAACGCGGCACACGCGGAGCCCCACCAATCACAAGTCACTACGTCACATGACGTAACCGACTGGCTCACAGCTGATGCATTAGTCATGACATGGCAAAGCGACAGAGAAGTTTGGCAGCTTGTTCTTGGAATCACAAGCCTTACATCACGCCAGTAATTATAAACATTACCACCACTCATCTCACGTTCTGGAACAACTAATGTCGGGACAAATTCTGCCACTGCTAAATTTAGAAACCGTATCTCTGTCGTGTTTTCGCCTTCGAACCACCTTGGACCCACTACGGAAGTTAATTTCACTCGGTTTTTCTCATTCCTGACAACGACGTCGTTATGAAGTCCAGCGCCGCATCTCCCGACAATTTTAAAACGACAAAAAATCTACACATTTTTTAAAATTAAAATAAATACGTTTTTACACAAAACTGGGATATGAACCGCGGACCCAAGCGCCATACTTTCACCCCTATTTGTTGGTTGCGTGACTCGGCTTTGCACTAAATCAAAATGTTAAGGACATCGTGAAGCATATCGATCTTCCGCGATGTGTAGTCGTGTAGTGTGGTAGTACATTAGTGGTGTTTAGAAGGAACGCGTTGCATCCAATTTTTTCTATCCTGATGATGCACGTTATGCCGAAACGTCGGCACATTACAAGGCATCACATCCCAACAGATAGTATTATTCATAGTCAACAAAACGTATCACATTTGTTTCCTCCTGGCTTATCTCGCATCAAAACAGGAACGTTCCGTGGAAGACCGATGAGCTTATAAGAAGCAAGCACTCTTTGAATTATTTGACGGAAGCTCTGATTTCTCAAATCATACAAGAAGCCTTCTTTTCAAAAAGCTTAAATCCATGTAGAACAAAAAATGAGCTCCTGTTGGAAGTACACTACTTTTATCACATCCTGTACCGCCGGAATAAACAGCGTCTTTCAAAAAAAAAATCGCACATGTTTACTTTCAGAGCTGCTAAAAATAAGCAGTTCGTTAACATATTCTGTACGTCCATTAAAGCTTTTCATTTAAGATGCCCTCTTTTGCTCTGATTAAGAAACTAACTGCAGTTGTATTACTGAGAATGCAGCAAGGCTTTCTTGTGTTAAGCCGTTCACGAATCAAGCAAGATGTGACCAATTTTCTGGAGGAATGTGTATCTGCGCTGTTGGCTATGCTGCGTACAAGGAACCATGCTGGCTCTGTTTTTTTGTATATATTCCATTCACAAGCTCATACAAAATAACACGAATGAAAACGTTCGTAACACTGAATGGAAATGGCAAGACCGACGCAGGTAGTAAAGGCTTCCGAAACTTGGCTGCGGTCAAGCCTTCTACCGTCTGCCATAACAAGGTAAGGAAATGAGGGTTAACATCTGCAGCACAAAGTCTGTGCTGATACAGGACGTGTATATGTTACATATCCCTTAAGGCCACTGTGTAAATAAGCATATAAACAAAAACTGTAAATATGTGAAGCTGACAAAGAGCAGGGGCACAGACCCACTCTCGAGTCGGAGTGGGAACCATAATAGAGAGCAGCAAACTTCCGATACGCATACTAGCATCCGGCCATGAACTCCAAAAGTGGGCCCAATACCAAGACCGATCAACCGTCATTCGCAACATGACTCACGCTCTTTGATGTGCTGTTCTGCTATTCTGTCATCACAAGCGGTGACAATGTAGGGCGTGTGCAAGATGCGAACGTACGCAGCCGGCGAAGTAGGCGCAAACATCACGACAGAAACCACCGAAAATATGGTACAGAAGCATGTCTTTCTGACAGCAGTCACCCGTAACACATCAGGTATCACAGGATTGGTTCACACATGTGCTGGACAAAAATGGGTGGACAATGAAAAGTTCAGCAAGTACTGAGGTGCTGTATGGAACTAACTTGGAGAAAACGGTGGTCTGAAACAGCAAGAAACAGAACAGCATGGCAGAAAGAGAGAAATGAGAACAGCTGCAAATGCTTCAGTGTTTACAGGACGCTTTGCTGGGTGAAACGTTGATGGGACGGAACTACCACCTCTCAGCAAGTCAACTTCTCCCACTAGGTGAAACACTTCTACATTCGGGAACGCATTGCTGAGCTGTCGAAAACATGCCATATAAACTGTCGCATGAGAAGGGTTTACGCTAACACGAATGGTTGTCTTGCCTGAAGGCCTTCACACGCTCATACAGACTGTTGCTGCTCCTACGAGGCATTTCTTATATGGCAATTACGTCCTTCAGGAAGAATAACCTTGTTTGGTGGACATCCCAGGACTGAATGCAGAGAGGTTTTGATCATACTGGATGAAGGCCTCCATGACTGCGGCAACCAGGCTGGGCCCGTTTTCAAACAACCATGGCATTTGTCTTACAAGTGTTGACAATCATAACAAGCCTCAGTTAAGGTTGGCGATCCCCGTTATGCCAACCACTGTTTCACCAGGCTACCTTGCTACAGCCAGCCTTCGCTGGTCTGCTGTGCTTAGTAGCCTCTGGTTAAGACCATAGGTGACTTCAGACAAGGATGTCTGAGGTCGGCGCGTGCATTCCAAGTTACGTAATTTGAAGCTTTCAAGGCAACTGAATTCAATAAAATATTGTCGGGCTGGCACCCACCTGACGCGGCTGCTAGCCTGACAATATTTTATCTCATGCCAAGGTATCAGACTATGGTGGAGTCTGTCAATCGTTTATATTCGCCATTAACTCTCTGATATTTGCTCTTTCCACTGTTTTCCAAATATCCTGTAATCAATCGACTTTTCAATGTCAGCAGCAGACAAACGCAAATCTTTGTCAGATTCCAGTCTTTTTTTATATTGCGAAACTTGTATCAGCCGTTCATTTATCACCCAGCAACACCCCACCCCCGCAGCCCCAGCACATATGTCCCCAGGAATGTCAAAATGGGTTCTTCTTATGTTGATTTCCATGAAACAAATGCCCCACATCATATGAATAAATCTTGCCAAGAATTTCAACCAAACTGGACAATAAATGTGGCGGGTATGCATACCAATTCAAACGTCTCGAAAGGTAGAGTATGACTTTTACACAGCTGATATCCATGAAACTCACATATGCCCAACGGCATTACGTGTACATCTTCTATGTCGTATTTCATCCAAGTCGGACAGAAGGTAGAAAACGTGCAAAAATTTCTTTGCGCGCGTAAGGAATTACGGTTCTATGCATCGATTTTCATGAAGCTTGTTAACTGCCCAACGACATTACGTGTACATCTTCCATACCGAATTTTTCCCAAGCCGAACGAAAATGTTGAAAACAAAGGCAAAATTTAATTTACTCACGTCAGCACGGCTTTCACTGCACCAATTTTCACGAAACTCGTAACTTCAAAACAACATTACGTGTGATCTACCATACCCAATTTCACAAATTCGGTCACGAAATCTGACAGTCGCGGGTAGAATCCATTTACAGTATAAAGTACGACTTTCCACGCACCATTTCAGCAATCTCACACATCAACAGCATTACGCATACACTTGCCACGCCGAACTACCATCCATATCGGTCAAGTAACACTAAAAGCAAGGGCAGAAATTCGTTTACGCCCTTTGGGGTGACAAATTGAGCCGACTGCGCTTGCCTAACAACTTTTTGATATGAACACCTATACCGAACTGCATAAAAATCCGATAAATGGCTTAGTCACTGGCACTCTAGTGCCAGTGACTAAGCCATTACCAATAAATAGATTTAATGATACTTTTTCATCTTATATTTATACATTGTTATTTTCAGGTATGAATTATGTATATGAAGCCTGTAATTCAACAATCCTAAACTTATCTATGGGTTACGAAAAGATAAGTTTAGGATTGTTGAATTACAGGCCCAAATCAACTATATACGTCGATGTTTGGGTCTGTACTTTGTATGTGTATTTTTTGTTACCAGAGAGTGTTTCTTGGTTGCTGTTTACTTTTTATTTAGTTGGGTGTAAAATGGGGCTTGTTGGTACGAGAGTACTGAATATTTGTAGGGAGATAGGTGGGTACTATTTACTGCTTTGTACTTTTGTTTTAACTTGTTTTTATTAGGAGCTGATTTATTTGTGCCGTTGTTGGTTTATTTGTGTTATTAAAAAGGGGCAAAAGTTGGGTTAAATCGGCTTTTTTTGTCAGGTGCTGAAACAAGGTTGTTACTGTCTGGGCTAAAAATGTGTTAATTACAGGAGATATTCGTTTAACTTATGTTATGATCTATCACGAACGGACATAGTTTTCACATACGGCTTTCTTTACTTCGTAAAGAATTCCTAAAAGCAAGTGAAATCATCTCTATAAGCCTGAGTTCACTAACGAGTGTTAGGTAGTAGTTAAGAGATGTCACTTATCCCGAAGAGGGACCTACAGTTTCAATGGTTAGATTAAAAATGAAGTGGGGAAGGAAACTGTATATACTGGTATACACTTATATAATGTGAAGGGCAGAAATGGGACAGCATGATTTAGATTCCAAATTTGCAAACTTAAAGGTATGAAGAGAGGCACAGGAAAAGGAAGATGCCCCCCAAGCAATGATAAATAGAACAATACACATATACTGTTGAATATAACGCCATATAAAGGTGCAAATTTATGGTTAAACATAATACAATAACATACAAGAAAATAGCCAGCTGTGCCAAGAGCATAGAACCGAAAAACCTAGGCAGTTTTTGTACAATACCAAATGCAAATAGGAAAACCAAGTGACATAAAATATGCAAAGACTGGAGGATGTAGACAAAGCACTGCAAATGGACAACGTCTTAAAACTTATTAAAATGAAACTGGTAGGTGAACAGAGCAGTGAAACATTGAAATTAAAATTCCTGAATGCCTTGGTTGAAAAATGCTAAATGCTGTACCCCCATGAACGGAATTTCCCTCAAATTTACAGTTCTGATTATACTGTTCATATAGCTAACTTGGTATACTACCACACAAGTTGGATGGCCTATAAATCAAGGTTCAATTCTTAGCAGTAACAACATATTTCTCTTCTCCAAACCACACTAAACCTAAGGCCCACCCACCCTCCTATCCAGCAATAAAATTATGTCCGCAAATAAAAACAACAAAACAAAACAAAATAAAAGCCTATATACTCTCACAGCACACTTGGTGCTCTTTCATCAGCAGTAAAGTGGCTGAAGCATGATGCTGACCACTCACCTCCACCTCGCCCTGATCTAATGAAAGTGTAAAGCTACACCCCACTCCCAATATGCTTTCATGGCATGGTATTTCATTCTGCACATGGACAAATTGACCTTTACCTTTGACTGGGAACATCCACGTTTGTGAGAACATGTTGTAAAAATGAGGCATTCTGAACCAAAATTCACGCAGACACTCATTCAAGGCACTGCACACATCTTAATTCCACTTTACAGTCACACCAAAGCAAATTTAGTGTAGAGAATCTCTGCTGTGGGTACATAAAATAAAACTGTGTATAACTAGAGGGACTTACTTGATTAACACAACACTCAGAAGCATCAACCAGAATTTATGGCCACTTAGACACAGAGAGCCAATTATTCTTCTCCTTTCACCCACACCGAGTGACATGTCTGACGCCATGCACTGACACCTCCATTACTAGCTCACAAAGGTCCTGTTACCTATATCAAACCCTGAGTTCACGACTACTTCAGTCTTCAAAATTCCACCAATGATGCGACGACATGAGAACTTAAAGAAATCATGGCAAAAAACTGACAGGGCAACTAAAGCACATGCAACATGATAATATATATGATAAATTTATGATTAATAAACACAAAAACACGTGTTGGTGCTTAGTGGAATGATGGTGATGATGTTCCTGGCCAAAAGTGATCGTGCTTATCAGATGACAAGGAACATATGCCAGAGGGTGAGGAAAAAGGTTTACTGAAGAAAGACATATTCTTTGACTGCTTTGTCTTCTGCATGTTCTTATACACCTCCTTGCAAGGTGACATACCTTCCAGCTCATGCATTCATTTCAGGCACTTATCTATGAAAGAGGTTCACCTCAAGGAACTTATCACCTAACCTAACCCCCATCTGAAGGCCTTTCTTCCAAGCACTGGTAGTCAGATAAGGCATCTCCACAGGTGTCAGAACCTAATTCCATTGGCACTGAAAGCTGATCAAGTCCCTACTCAGTGCACTCAGCAGCATGAAAGCTGAGAACTTCACTGACATTAATACAGCACTCGTGGTCAAGGTACTGCAGGCAGCACAATGACAGTTCTTGATTGTTAAAATGAATCCCTTGTTCAGCAGGAAAGCAGTGAGGTTCTGCTACTAGACAGATGCTTAAATTTGATATCTGGATGGTCAAAACAGAGATCCTAAAGATGCCCTGGAGTATTATCAAGGACAAAGAGAACCTCATGGACTTCAGGTAGTTCTGAATCCAACCTTTATTGTCACGGCCTTTTCTCTCATCACAGCACCACTGACAACCATTTCTCTGTCTCATCTTCCAGCCATTCACACAACGTCCTTTCCATTTTTTGAGGAAAGGGTCACAGCAACTCACAGAAAAAAATTTCTACACTTCGACGGAACACTAGCTTCAGAGTTTCGCCTGACCTTGCATTCATTTTTCGTGATCAAATAAACTGTTAATTTGTTGGCACAACAATGGCATCAGACTGCAGCAATGCTCTTTCACTTGTCCAACTTATCCATCCATCACCTCCACTCTCCTTAGCAAAGACATCCATTTGCTTTTATATCCTTAGCATCCTTATCAACTCATACATCCACCTTTCCATATATGAATAAAACACATGGGCCACAATTACTTTTACAGACTATAAAAAATACAATTGAAGTACATTCTTTATCCCATGATATCTAAAAACAGTAACAAACAGGCAGACGCAGCCTTTTGTGCACTACTCTGCATGCTGACACAAGCATGACCACAAATGAGGAACCTACAGTGCAGTGGCATGAGGGCTGCCACCATAACTGCTCCATGAGTAACACTGTAATGGCAGAATGAAAGTGGTCTGCTGTACTGCTTTCTGATTAACTGATTGTACATTAACAGTAACACACCTTTATTAAGGACAGTTCCCTATAATACACAAGGAAATATACCCAACAATACATAACCTCCACTGATAATTCCAGTAATCAACTACAGCAAACACTTCGCACATCAAAAAACACAAGATAATGCATTATCTCTGTTGATAAATTTTTGGTAACAGATAATGGACAATGGTTAATCAGGCCTACTCAGCTCTCAACAAAGAAGTAATCAGTTGATTATAAACTGCACTTCCTGTGACCTCTTAAAATAAACTTTAAGACAGGAGCATTCACAGCTGCACAAACACAAGGTGTGAGTAATGATTCCCAAAGATTTGTTTCTTTTATGTTCTGTGAATTTAATATTGTCCCAAAAATACTGGATTTGATAAGTAACATTAAAAATTTAATTTTTTTTTTTTTTTAAATAAGTGGCAATGTGATGTACTGTTCAAGAAAAGGAATTAGTATTAATTCATTCACAGTAAATATCACTGGCTACTACCAACTGCCATTTCCACGGTAGGGTCGTAGGTCATGTACCATATGCTACTTTAGGGTCACACACATAAAAGTTTGGGAATCACTGTAATGGTGTGGGAATTCATCACAAAGATGAAACTGCAATGAATTTTATATACATGGGTCCGTGCATCACGAATCAAATTTAATAATTTTCCAAGAAGATGCAACTTATTCAGTTTATTACATTTCTGTAGGCAGCTCTACATGTTTCGGGTGATGACACCCATCATCAGGAGCTGGTACAGCTGTAAATACAGCTTCTGCAATGAGTAAAATATGCTGCTATTAATATTAATGTATAATATGTTTATTGTATTTTCCGATAAAACTTCAACATAACCTAAATTACGATTCTGTGTGTGTGTGTGTGTATATAGCTATATATTTTGTTGTACATAATTTAAAAATACTGCTTTTAACCACCAATATTTTATACACATATTCGTCAAGGCTATTAACATTCAATATGACCAATCTAGAATTTTAAATTATATATTACTATTAATAGCAGCATATTTTACTCATTGCAGTTAATCAATACCAGAAGCTGTAATTACAATTGTACGAACTCCTGATGGTGGGTATCAACGCCCGAAACATGTAGAGCTGCATACAGAAATGTAATAAACTGAATAAGACGCATCTTGTTGGACAGTTATTAAATTAAAATGAAACTGCAATATCAGATCACAGTGCCATTTGGAACTATTTGACTTCTGGACTTCCATCTATCATTCACTGTCCAAGACAGCATAAAATGTAATGTAACATTTCATAAACTGCATGTTTTCATTCCCCCAGGATGCACCTACTCAGTTGGGCCCACTAGGGTGATTCAGAGTCTCAAGACCAGATGAGGGTGTGAAAATACCCTCCCTAACTTACACAACAGTTACACTACCGAAGGTCCGTTGCAAGTCATAACCGGATATACATATGATCAATTACATACACATATACAAGGAAAGTCCCAGTTGAAATCCAAACTCCACTGGAACCTGATAAGACACGGAATTATCACACCCCACCATACTCAAGTGCAAACACATCATATTGCCAAAAAAGGATTGCCACCCTCACCTCACTACCTGTGATAGATACCATGCAGCTGTATTCTTCAGCCACCTTCATTTCACTGCACTTGCATTCCAACAAGGAAAAAATCAGTGCACACTTCAAATTGTTATTACCTGGTTCTTTTTAATCTTTGAAAAATCATGTAATCTGAAATTGTGCAAGTCAGGGATTGTCTGTAGCTCTTTCTAATGGGCCAAATTCAACAGGAACCTCCCCTCACCTCGTTTTACCAGAGCTTGGGAACATACACAGTTCCCAAAATGCAGCATTACTTTGTACTTTTTGGAACACTAGACAACCACAATCATTCACAGGTGACAATTAACTAACAATGTCCCTAACATTTCACTACAAACATGCAGCATACAGGTGAAAGGTAAAATTCACCCTAGACTCAATTGTGCATACCACAAAGATGTGTGAGAGTGAAGACAGAGCTCCTCAACAGCCTCACCACCACTATTTTGAGTCACAACCAATTTTCTATTCAATTATGCCTACAAACACTCTGTAAAACTGTGTCCATGGGCATGGCAACTATCACAACAGCTTTATCACATACGAAGATTGTAAACACTTGATATTTAGAGACCATTTTTACCCTGCAGCTCACCTTATCCAATTCCATAGAAGTGTCCCATAAAGGTGCCAATGTTTGGCTTCTGAACATGTGTTTCACATTATAAAAACACTTCTCAGCACATCACAAAGCTCATCTTAAAAGATTAGCAGTTTCTTCTCAAATACAATGGTTCCATTGTGGCAAATACTCTGGATTATCGGTATAAACTCTGTCTTGCAGAGTCCCAAACATATGACAATGACATATACTCAAATCTGGAGATACAGGAGGCTGCAATCTGTGAGTTACTGTCTCTCCGAAAAACCAGGGCCCTGTAATTCTTTAAGTTTATACAGACAGAACTTCATGAAATGCACTGGAATATTCATGACACCAAAATGTTATTCTAGGTGCTCACAGTCCCATTAATGTAAACCGTGCCTCATCTAAGAAAAGCACAAGCTCTGGATCAATAAATCGACTGGCTACTGATTCTTGAAATCAGCTGCAATACCAGCTTCTTGCTTCCCAGTCTAAAGGAAAGAGCATTTGAACACCTACACTTTTATACTAGTATAACATTAACAAGTCATGTTGTCCTGTGGGCTGCAGATTCTGACATGCCACACTGAACAGCCAATGGGCTCATAGATTTCCCTTGGCTTGTCTCCATTCAGGAACCAACATCAACAAATTTCATTTGTTACAACACACATTTTTTTAGATTTTATTTTTTTCCAACACTGGATGTGTCATTCAAATTCTTTCCACTATTCTGTATGTTGTTCTTTTACACAAAATTGTTAATACAGGATATTTTTTATAAAACATGAAGTGAAATTTTGCCTGTGATGCATAATTTGCAATAGTGCCGCAAATGAACACTCTTTGATCAACATAATACATTTCTTACACACACCATCCACCTAATGCTGATGACTTGTGACATGAGTGACAGCCCATTTCAAAGTGCTGATAAGAGGGGAACCAGGTGTGCTAGCTCCCCTAACAATGCCAGCACCAGTTTCTGACACTTGGGGGCCACAATTCGAGGCTCTCTCTCTAGAATCTAATAATGAGAGGTAACACACACCATTTTAAACACAAACTCAATGCCCTGCAGATTTATGCGCGACAGGAAAATGAAACCAACAGCTACGAAATCTCTGTGTGTGTGTGTGTGTGTATATATATATATATACACACACACACACACACACACACACATACACAATACAAAGCAATGAAATATTTTCCAGGATAATTTAGTTCTCCATAAGAACACTTCCCTTATAACCATGTTGTTCCTTTCTAAGTAGTCTCCTAGGGACTACTTTGCACACCATCACTCAAAGCATTTAATACCATTCACTATTTGAAACTCAGCAAATGCATCCTGCAATTCTGCTTGAATCATGGTACTATGATTAAATCTCCTTCCCTCTAATACCATCTACAAGTTTTGGAAAAAGAAAGAAGGCACAAGGCACTAATCTGCTTAGTAGAGGGAGTGAGGAACAACCTCGCACATATCAGCACAATTCTCCTTCAGCTCCTCGCTCGATAGGCACAGTACAAATTTCGTGACATTCAGACACATAACCAGATTGTCTGTCAAAATGCTCTGAACTCACCCAAATTAAATTCACAATTGCTATCAACTTCATAGAGAGTGAGCCTTTGCTTTTTGTGAAAATATACCTTCACTCAATCTATAATGTAATCTTTTTGTTTGTGGATAGTTGTCCTGAGCAAATGGAATTTTCAGTAGAGTTCTTGCCACTTTTAAACTTGGAAAAACCATTCAAAGGTTGTGTTCTGTCCACTGTCTGCCCTTGAAAAGCTACATGCAACATTTTTGCGGTTTCCACAGCATTCGCCCCCCAGTATGAAGCAAACTCCGCTGCAGACACCGTGTTCATCTGAGCATGCCATTTTCCAAGATAAGCCAAAATTGTAAATGGAGCACACACACATAATTAAAAAGACACTATGCAACAATGACATGTGCTAAACCCTTATTTCAGGCAAAAGAAGTTCATGCTACCAGCACTAGTGTCACCTTGTGTTCACTCTGGAAACTGTTTGGATGCACCACACATATATTTCAAAATATTTAAATTTCGAAATAGCCTGCCTGCATGCATGCACACATACATATACACACACACACACACTCACTCACTCACCAGAATCAAAGTCCGAGCTTCCACCAGTCTCCAGACCCCCTGCTTGTCCATGATATTTACCTGCAAAGTTCAAAGTTTAGAATCACATTAAGGTCTTACAAAGATCGCAGTGCCAATATCACACCACATTTTCAAAATATACAATTTTCTATAAGAATATTACAGCTGTATTACTGTAGTACTACGCATGACTAAACAACACCAATAACTTTACACCATTACTACATCAAAAAGGCACAAATAAAATCATGTATATGAACATCAGCTCCAACTATCACTGCAAATAGCACATAACCCAGAGCAATGAAATATGACACAGTGCCATTTCACTGTATAAAAACTAATATACAGAATAAAACTGTGTTTCACCACTCATGTAGAAGATTATATGAGTTGAATAAATTACACTAGTGCTGAAGAAACAAACTATCTTCAGATCTTCAAATGAATCAGTTTAATTGTTTCTGGTTTAACATTGCTGGCAGTAATTCAAACTATACAGCATTAAATGGCAGAAAATGTAATGAATAATGACATGCAAAGGATGTGGAGGCAAGCAATCACAGTACAATTTCAGATACTAATCCAAAATTTTCTGGAAGGGTGAGGAAACAAATATTCTCAGGACTTTAAATGTCCTGGTCAAGATTCTAACTGTTAACCTCCAGAATACAAGCTTAACAATGAAGCTTGGTTTCATATTATACAACAGATGAACATTCTTAGTAACTGCTCTGCAGATAATCACATATTAATCAACAAAGTCATTACACGTTGGTTACAGTTAGTGTGTGGCATGTTACGAAAACAGCAAGAATTTCAGTGACCATAAATTCACACCAATATGTAACATGCACTGACACCCGTTTCTGAATACCTGTCTAATTACAAGCAAACCTTGAACTTTCACAGCAATGCACTACAACCACACATACACGCTATTTACAAAGTGTTTTTGGTGACAGAATAAATTCAGAATTGTGACTACCCAATTTGTCAGGTCTGAGCCTGTGCCATTTTCACATATGGGCATGTTAAAAGATACAGTGTATGGTAACAATCCCTGCACCAAAAATGCATGGACAGAAAGCATACTGAATGTAGTGCTTCATTTTCAGCTACAGAACTGAGGTACATAATGAACAACATACCTATTACAAGTACTGTGTACCTGGTAGTCAATACAACTCCTTTTCAACACCTTTAAATATGCAGTGTAAAGATAAAGCTATCCCTATACAGGCCTAGATAGGCACTGTGGGATCCAGGAGGCTCAGGCACCCAGAATTTCTAGACAATCTGCACGTGGAGGTAGCAAGGTTATCAGCCTTACATAATAGCCACCTTTACACCCAAGAGATATCCCTGGTACTCATCTCTGTTAGAGGCTGGATTGATCCCACAGCCGTAGCACCGGCAGAAGGATTATGTCAATCAATGACCCCCACCGGGAATTGAAACTACGACCTTCTGGTTTGTAGCGCATTGCAAATATGTTGTATAAAAAAACTTAATACTAACTGCAATGCATGAAACTAAAACACACTGATGCCAACTCAAGACAAATTTGAATGGTGGTGATAACAATAAAGTCCGTTGTTATTCGAATCAGTCCAAGCCTACAGTGATGCATGGGATTAGATGACATATAACACTGCAGAATGACGATAATTGGCCCACCTGCAGCAACCCACCTCATACGGAAGATGATACATCATACAGCTGAAAAATATATATGACTTGCAAGATATACTCTGTGTTGGTCATGAGTAGGTTTACATTAGACTACAGTAACTCCCTGACTTACAAAATATTTGATTTACATGAATTTGACTTTACATAAATTTTTGCTGCCTGGTGCAAACTTAAAAAAAAAAAACTGTGGAAATGTATTTTGTACCCTGCATCAAATTAGATAGCAAGGGATGCTTAATTACATTATATTACATTCTATTTTGTACTGGAACTTGTCTTTATCTTTTTATTACACATTTCAAAGCACACTTTTGAAATTTTTTCTGCTCATAAGACAAAAAATTAGAATGGAATTTATAGAAATTCTTACTTACATAAAATTTGACTTGCGTAAAGCTCCGTGAAACACAATCCTTACATAAGTCAGGGAGTGGCTGTACAGAGTGTTTAATATAAACCCCATGCAAAGTGTTAAGCTCATAATCAGTGTCACTGGCAATTCAGACGAAACTTTCATGAGAATCAAATTGACCCCCCGCCAAAAAAAATAGAATCTGATGTGTAAGGAATATATCAGCAGGAGTATGTGCACGCCCACACAAATCTGAAATGTATAGTTACTGAATACGGCCCCTTTAAACCTAAAAAAGGCACATCATGCAATGGAAACCCCAAGTGCAGCCATTGAGAAACTTTACCTCCCTTACAGATTTGCTATCCATTAATACCTCATATCAATGATGCTTCAGGAATCATGACCACCTGATCAAATATCCATACATCAGTTAAAACAATGTGACATTAGATCATGGCTGGTGTAACACTTCATAACACTCACATGAAATCTCTTTCAGTATCGGGCTTCTGCGAATGTAATTAGTGACCTGGGTGCATGTTCTCAAAATATAAGGCCATTTCACCCAGACTTTTACCCAACTATTTTTTCCTATAAATAAGCCACACAAACACACACACATACAAACAGCAGCTGCAAACTTTGTTTCATATTGCAAGCCACGCCTGTGCAATGACCGAATGGGGCTTGACTCAAACCAATTCACTCACATACATTCACAAATAGCTGGTTCCACCATAGAAAAGTCCATGTACAGTAAGCCACTCTCCAATTTTTTGGTGTATGTTTGTTTCCATGTGTAAACAAAACTCTGTGTTTCGACATTTACAGCAAGCATGCTACTCAGAGAACTAGCACAAATGAAATTATCCTCACACTGAAACACTGCTGCTAGAAACTCTCAATATGACTCATATTTTATTCTCACGCATAAACTCACTGGCATAATTCCTATATGTAGTCTTAGAACACTGTGCTACTGCTCACACAGGAAGTGCAAGGATACTATAAGGCTAATATTTAGGGACAAAAATTGCTTTAAATAGTTTGTGGCCAGCATGCTGCCCTCAACCTCAACTCATGTGAATTAATATGGAAAGAAAACAGTGTAAAGATCAAGCCATCACACAGCTGAAAGAAAATGTCCGAAGGGAATTTTGTTCTACTAAAAACAAAAAAACTTTGACATGGGAATATATTCTCTTACATATAAGAACACAAAATGCACGTGCAGTAACAAAGAAACTTCCAAATAATTTCCAACATCAAAACATATCAGCACTTTGTGTGTCTATACTTCACAAAAAGACACTTATCAAACTGTTGTTTGAAAACCAATACAGAAATCAACAGCGTACAAAATTAACACAGTGTAAACTGAAATATGCACATCCCAGAAAATTAAAACGTATGCATTGGCACAATGACGAATGTCTTAACATTCACTGGGAAGAGATTTCACTTTCTGTGTCTTACCTATCAAGCACAGTGAGACTTCCAAAGTTCAAAAAATGCATGATTTCAGGCCTCTGCCATGGTGTAAATGAAATATTTGCTCTTCTGGGATGTTACAGAGTGTAGAATGGTAGATAGTTACCGACATTTCAGGACAATCTATCAGTCCTATCTTCAAGGGTCAAGTATTCCAAGAATTCTTCCCAGATTACTTGTCCCAAAATGTCAGTACGTAACAGCCCATTTACACTGCATAACATCCCAGCAAGACCTTCTGAAAATGCATTTTTTTAGTAACCCATTAAGAAAATAATACTGCAACACATTATTTGCCTGGTATTCACACACTGTTTGCAAATGTCTACTCATAGACACCTCAAAGCACACTTGTACCTGTGACAGCAAAAACATGTTACAGTAAACATACAATTATTACATTTACTTGAATTTGTTCCCTACTATTCACTTTTCATATCATGCAAACCATCTTGAAAGTATGCTGCAAACAGAGATGGCACAGAAATTGATGTGACTGCTAAACACATTTACAGCTGCCAAAATACATTCAAACCCATGCCTAACCTTAGTTCATAAACACACAAATACAAACAATGCTACTGTAGACACACACACACACACACAACCAACTTTTTGCCCATACACAAACAAACTCAAACCATTCCATGGCTACTATACATAAAAACCTTCAGACTACTTTGTTGTTAATGTACAACAAAACTTTCCATCTGTCAGCATAATTTAATATTGCAATAACTGTGCAAGGTGCACAATAAAATGAGTGCCGATATGCAGGCAGGTTATGAAAGGAATTAACTGCATTACACTAATCATATGATGCTGCCAAACTCTCCAAGCGTTTAAACCAAAGCTAACTACATTCGTCAAACTCTTAATAATACTGCCACCACCCTCATATGTTGCCCAAATCATAAACATGCTGCTTCCAATCTGACAAACCTATGATGCCAGCAGTTACATCTGCCATCATAAAGGGAACTGATGAATTTGAACTGTTATATACTACGTCTGTTAAAGAACAAACAAACAAAAACAAACGTGTGACTTCATTATTAATAGTTATGAACATGATGGCTTCAAGAACACTTGTAACAAATTCGGTTACCAGCAATCATGGGTATTGCCACATTCTCAAGAATAGTATTTTCCGTAGCTCCCAACTGACAACCAATATTTATTATCAATATCTGACAAAAATTAAGACAAAGATTCATGTGCCGCTGTGTTTAATCTAGAAACGTACGCAACCTAACACGAAAAACGGATTTCCGATCGTTAAGTTTTCAGTGTCTTGTCTGAGTATGCTACGACAAAAATATTGTACCCCTGTTTCAAGACTAAGAACATGACACACATAAAACATTCTTCGCCAGTAAATTCCCACAAGACAACCTTCCTATAATCTACTGTAAATACGTGCTCTTGTCTTATATTATTGCAGTTTCCTGAGGAAAATCTGCAAGTGAAATGCAATTGTAGCCACGCCATCTTGATTCGTCAGGCTTAGCACCAAGGCAGTCTAGTACATAATAACAAACACAATACACTCTTTTGGTCAGTCAAATTCAATAATTCCATTGCATAAAGCAACATTTTGGTTTAGAAACAGCAAACAAGACGGATGTCAGCTCTTACTTTGCCCCTGAGGCTGGTCATCTCCGCTCTCTCGGTCCGACATATCACAAACTTGGAAAGCGATTTAACCCTCGTTTTCGCTACAAGGAATTTATTCATGCACCGGAACTCCGTCCGCTATGACTTGAAACTTGAAAAATAGACCTATGTATTGTCTCTAAATCAAATGTGTAGAAGGGAAATAACCTATTGTATTCAGTAATCCGTGTTTCGCGATACTAAAAAATCTATAAGTACACATTTACCACTGCAGAATTCCAAAACCTTTTAAACACTGAACCGGAGCTCTCGGAAGTGACGTTTATATGGTCTGCTACAGATTGGCTGTCCTGATTTTGCTATGGAGTCAGGTGAAATTCGTATGACAATTCAAATTGGGAGAGATGTGGGTATGTTGTTGTGCCAAAATAGATAGTCTTGCTACCAACACGGAAAGAAAAGTTATTGATATTTAAAATCGTTGGATGTCATTTACCAAAAAGTGAAAGGCGAATCTTGCGGCGACTGCATGTGCATAATCTTGTATCTTGGTAACCTGCGTGAAATTCATAATTATATAAATGCGTTGTATATTGACTTGCTAATAAACATTTTGAGTTTTCTGTGCCTTTTTCTAAATATACTGTGTAAGTGTTAAAGAAATTAACTGGTAATTTGTGATAAAGTATACAGTGCAAAGTAAAGTATATTGGTGCATTGTATAATACTCGTGTCCATCTGGATATGTTCAACATCTAAAGGTTTTTAAAAGCCGATCGTTTCGAAAACTGCTGTTTTCCATTGCCAGATATGTAAATTCCTACACAGTTGAGCCTGTTAGAAAGGGCTAAGATCCCGTTTCGAAAAGGCTGACTTGAGTTCGAAACTGTATATACTCGTTTTCATTTGTGGGGTACCCGTGTCAAATAACACAGACAGCGTAACATAAACAAATCACTACTTCTCTATATGTATCAGCATTGACCACACATGTTTGTTGTCTTCACTATAGCAATGTACCTGTTTATGGAAACATTCCAGTTCTACAGTGTTGTTTGAAAAGTCTGCAATAAGTTCTACTGTATTTACTGTCATAGTGTATGTTCATTTCATATATGTTGTTGTAACTGTTACATTTATTCCACAGCCTTTTTGTTAGGCTGAACACATACTAGTTATTCCATAGCACTCCTTATTTTGGACATATTCCTTCCTTCATTTTTGTAATTAAAGCACATTTCAGAAACTAGTCCCACTTCCATCCTCAAATGGAACTTATCTTACAGATGTTGTCAAAAGAGCTGGTCTTAGTCATTGGGCACTGTAGCCAATTCAGCTGGCCAAGATGTATGCTCAAGACCAGGTCAATGACTTGTCAAGGTACTATCATTTAGTGTTCATGCACTTTGTGCAGCTATTCAGATGCAACATTAATGTTGTCTTAGGTTATATCCTTCTAGTCTTAAAGGTAAAGGCAAAGTCCCCCCTACACCACATCATGAAGGCCCATAGGGGGAGCAGAGGTTTACCTGTACTGTTTCTTTAACCTTGGCATTATATGGGGGTCAGTGGTAAATGCCACACCCCAGTTGCTTTATCCCCCAGGAAAGAGACCCAGTACTCACAGTACAGGAGGCTGGGAGGGACCCAAGGCCAGTCTGGACAGGTGTGGAAAATCTTGCCACCACAAGTTGATCTGCAGATTTTACAGCCCTTAGCAAGTCGCTATACTGACATGTCCCAAATATAAGAAACAGAAACCAAGAAACTACAAAACTTAACAGTAACAGAGAATGAATCACGAAAATATTGCCACATTAGACTTAAAAAAAGGCAACTGCTGTTACCTAAGCATGGCCATGTGATAATGTCAGTTATAGAAATTCAGTCAAATTATGAAGTTTACTAACAGAATCTATAAGAGCTGTCTTCTGAGGTGTGACATCCCAGACAACAATATTTGTCATAATGGCCATCACAACCATGTCATCCCTCACTCAATACTGCATTCAGTTGAGAATGGGACAAACATAAAATAGTGGTAACAATCTGTACCAGTTTATTTTATTTTTTCCTTGTACTGTCAATTCTCTGCATTGTTATTCAATTTGTACAACTGTAGCCAACAAATGCACACAACTGTCATTCAGTTCACAATATTATTTTGAAAAACATTAAACTCCCACATGTTTACATAAACTATTGTTGTATAAAACAGTTACTTAACAATATTTTGATCTGTTGCATATGTGGAAGTAGTGTGACTCTTTCCGGCAGACTGAGTATGTGTGGCAAAGAGAATTGTTACACAGCAAATTGGATTCATGGAGCTACATACCTCCAGTACATCCACTTGCTGCTCCAGTTTACTTTGTAAAAATTCTGTTTGCCAGTCATATTCAGTTTACACCAAAGAATCCAACCAGTTCTTCCACAAATGCAACAGGTAGAATACTGTTTAGTAACTTTTATACAAACACAATTTACGTACTCCGCAATGATAGACCAGTAAGGTCTGAAACATGTAGGAGTTTAATGCTTTTAAAAATAATATTGTGAATTAAATGACAATTATATGCATTTGTTGGTTAAAACTGTAGACATCTGCACCAGATTTTTCAAATAGGAAAGCTATCACTGAGTTACACAAGAAGCTCCATGGGACCACATGCAGCCTGTAGGCTGTGCATGATGGCTGTAACATATATATTCAACAGGTTATTGAAGTAATATCACCAATATTCAACAAACAGGTTGGTGATATTACTCATGTAAAACCAATGTTCAAAATGTATATTTTACAATTAGATTATTGAAGGTTTTCACACATTGTTTATAGTAATGAGGCACAAATGGGTTATGTTGATAAACAGGAAATAAATTGTATCAAAAGGACGTGCAGTAAACTTTTTATAGTACTGTTACTTTTCAATCTCTTCTTGTGTGAAATTATACCTACACTCATAGACAAGTTCCTAAATTCAAAATGAAATGCATTTACTAATATCTTTTGTGTAACAAAGAAAACAAACTGACCCAGAATTTTATTGTAATATAGTTTTTCTGTGTGTTTTCATTTTCATGAATAATTTTTTAAAAATGTACAAAGAACAGTTCAATGCAGTCATTAACATAACTCTGAAGTGTAAAATGTGTATGACTGAAAGACTTTAGAATGTTACTGAATGCTATGTAGGGTATACTGTTCCTTACAATTTACAAATTTATTGTCATCACAATAATGGTACCTTATCTATGAAGGGGATTAATATCATAGGTAATAAGGCAAAACAAGATGGGATTATTTATTTAGGCAGAAGATGTCAGATCAATTCTGCACTTTAATTCATCATACAGCTTGTTCTGTCACAACTGATTTACAGCCTCACACAAAATCACTGCATTAATTTCAGACAGAGGATCCAGAGCAATTAGACTGCTGGTTTATGTAGCAATCACCAACATAATACTATTAAATGTTCAGTTTACCTGTGAAGTTACAGCAAAAATTAGGTTTTAATCCATGGACAGTGGATTTTTATGCACTAAAAATTGACAAAATATGCTACTTATGACATGTACTTATAAGTATGTGACAGTGGCCGATCTTCTGCTGTGCTCTCCGTCCTTCATTCTTGGGAACAATCTGCCTTAAAGTATGTCACAGTGCTTTATCTAAATTCTCTAGAGAAAATTTGTGGCACTTTTCTGTCAGAGGAAGTCTGCATGCAAAGCATCACCTTGCAACATGCACAGATGTGACAGGACATGATCTGAACACGAATGTAAGATTCAGCCCCCTCTGGAAGCCCTAAGCCTGCAAATGCTTCTTAACAGCAATGATAGCCTGGTATCCAGGATTTCTTTGCAAAATATCACAGTTTTTTATTCACACTATGTGCATATGCCACATGGACTTCAAACCATCTTGTATTATCTCAGTGACATTCAAGATGTCATGCAAAATCTCACTTGTCTTCTTACCAAATGTGGTATACTTTTTCAGTGTACTGTAATTACACCTAGATATCTCTGCAGTCAGACTGTCAAATTTCTATTTAGCTTGCTAGACTGACACATTATCACTGCAGTTCACACCTCCAATATACATGGCTTTTTATCATCAAAATAGAACAAAGTAAAGCAGCATGAGTCCATGTCCTGTGTTCAGTCATGACAGGTCCTGAGGGCTGCAAGATGTCTTACATTTATCTTTGTACATCTCAATATGGAGGTTTTTTTTACACCTTCCTTATACATAATATCATGTTACTGACTAATTAAGAGTTTCTCTGAATTTGCTACCTGGAAAAATATCTCCATCAATACAACTTTTATTGACTGTATTAATATCTTCTGTTGTCAACTGACACATTTTTTGGATCATACTTATAGCACATGAGATGGGATGTCACACACCATGATTCTCTGAATTTACTCGGCTACTGTTTTACGACCACATGCTAACAAATATGAATGAGGTCTATAAATACCTTCAAAGTGGAAGCCATTATTGGTGTCATTTT
>Ga0136643_10001635_pt1 | contig 27763 bp, 21 predicted proteins | sample TergutLab28metaG_FD_96883 | JGI IMG/M metagenome (GOLD analysis project Ga0136643, IMG submission 96883) | Labiotermes labralis P1 segment gut microbial communities from Petit-Saut dam, French Guiana - Lab288 P1 (version 3) (version 3) | ecosystem: Host-associated > Arthropoda: Insects >... | reverse complement strand
GGAGGAATGTGCCAGACTTCGGGAGAGTGTTCCTTATGTTAAAGTATACCGATATAACCCAAAACACCTATATCCAAAGTTGAACGGTTATGGAGATAATGGCCAGAGAAGTTTGAAACTTTGCCAGCTGTTACACACTTATTGATTACCAAATACATATTAAAACAGGCAGGAATATGTGGTTTCTATAATGTTAATATCTATACTTAACATGTAATTAATGTATGAGTGATATAAAGCCATTAAATTGGACTACATAAACACTCGCATTTACGCCGTAGTCATTCTTAGGGCTCCAAGCACTTTACATGGCGCTTCCAACTCCCGTACAAGCACCTAACAGTCACGCAGGCACGATTAACACTGCATTCCACTCTCAAGGTCATCAACACTGTCGCGTGACGCATCAGCTGTGCAAGTTGCAGTATTTGGAACCGCAAGAAGCCCCCACTTTTCTCAGGCCATTATCTCCGTAACCGTTCAACTTTGGATATAGGTGTTTTGGGTTATATCGGTATACCTTAACGTAAGGAACACTCTCCCAAAGTCTGGCACTTTCCTCCTGGGACACCCTGAAAATAAAATTTTTGAGATCTTACAAACTGTACAAGACATATTAAATTTTATGTAGTAATTAAAATATAAGTATTCTTATATTGCATTTGTGGTTTTCTTATTTTTGGTTTAATGTTAAAGTAAAAGCTGCTGAAAGGTTATGAAAACCGCAATGTAACTGGAGTACATCATTGCCAAATGTATTTTGTGGGCAATCGTAAATGCTTTTAAACAATTCGGAATTTGTTGTGCTTGCAACAGATATTTTTCCTTAGTGTTAAGGCAAGTTGCACGTATTATTTCTGTACGTGATTCTTATTTTGAATTACATACATCCTTGTTGGGTGAATTCGAGGCTTATGTTTTAAGGTTTTGTGTTAGTAGGCAAAATGAATCCACGCTATTTACATTGGGTTTTCTTGGTACATACTATGTGATCTGTACTTAAACATGCAGCAACTATCATGCGGGATTTGAGAAAAAGTGACATTGGGACAGGTTTCCTCCAAGTACTTCAGTTTTCCCATCTGTATCGGGTGGCTTCAGCTCAACTTAATTGGAGAATTACTCAGCTTCATTAACTCCTTAAGTTGTTATTGTATTATTTTTTTAAAAAGTGGGAAAAAGGGGGGGGGGGGAGCTCCTGTCAAAACATTAGAAATGTTAAACCTTTAAACAATGCTTCACAAGTATTGTACTCACATTATAATTGTGAATCACATTGTGCAGACCTCGCAACCATGATGGGTCTGCCAATTCCACTGCCTCTCCATCTCCATTATTGTATACTGGATCATAATACTTGAGCTGATCCCCTAGCTCATATACCTCCTTTGTAAAGCCAACACTATAACATGTAGGTCGCTGAAGGATAGCTCCAGCTATAACTTCCACATAATGGATTGCCTCGGCTAGCATTCCAAACTCAGCTAGTCGTTTTGCATATAAATACTTGAAGGCCTGTGAAGTAGCAGTGAAGTGAAAATAATTACACGCTCAATAAAAAAAAAAAAAAAATGTTGTAAATTTCATACAAAATATATCAAGATTATTTTGTAACTGCTTAATTTTGCAGACAATCAAGGAAGAGGTACCTGGAACTGCGGAACATTAAATTCATGTTCTGCCAACTGGCATGCATATATGTAAATCTCTGTCATCTGGATAGCTTCATTTGTTGCAAATTCTACAAAAGGCTTGAAATGTGAAGAACCAAGCAGCACAAATTTTGATGACTTATGGCTGAATACTCCAAACTCCAATTGAGCCATCAAGTAGCAAAAATGAGATGCATGTAGACATCCTCGCGCACCTGCAACATTGACAATACAGCAATAGTAATATGGTAATGGTAATGTCATACACAAACATTTCATTACACACAATTTCCTCAAAGTGAACAATTTTTCTACATCAGCCTCCACTACAGGGGTGCAAAAATGCCACGTGTGAGTTTGCCTGAATGACTGAATTTTATACAGCAGTACCTACTATTTGTGAGTCCCCAGTGGAACTAGAATTCTAAAGTGGTTCTCTTTTTTGGAAAATCTGCACACTCTGCTCTACTACATTCCTTATAAAACTGACACTGTTAACTTTATATGGCAAGATCCACAAATTATATCCTACTGTTTACATCCAATGTGTATTTAAACCTCACTTTACACTTTAAAGTCCCCACTAAAATTCAACTCATTTTCACTTACCCAGAGTATCCCCAAGAGTAATAACTGCTTTATGGTCTAGATCTGGCCTTTGGGATGGGTTGGACAGTATCATAGCAAGATGTGGCTTCCAGTCCCCCCACTTTTCATCTGCACAGCACTGAAAAGGCCACATAATAATTAAGAACAAGCACACACAATGTGACTTTTTCCTTTAGTACACGCCTCATACACAAAGACGTAACTAGAACACCAACTGCATGACAGCCAAGCCAAAGTCTGACTAGCTGTGAAATTAAACATTCAAAATTTCATAAGAGAATAACCCTCTATCTAGTCATAAGTCCCGTAACCAACAGCGTACTATTCAAGCAGTATATGTCCTTAAGAGGCAAATTATATAATTGACCTAACTCCATGCAACATTGAGTTTCTGAGAAACTAACACTTGGGCAGCCAGAAAAGGAATTTTTCTGCATTTTAAAGAACCTTAAGTTTAATAACCACAGTCCCCAACACCCATGCCTCATCATCAGCCAGTTACATCCATTCCTCACCCCAACATATTTCTTCAGGATAAGGGTACAGCAGAGGTGAAGTTATCCTCATACATACCATGCAGGAACATGGTAGAACGGAGGTACAGCTTCACTCAATTGTAACCTCAGCACTACACAGAGGTGAATGGTCAGCATCACACCTTAGTCACTCTACCCCAGGGAAACAGACCCCACTATCCACCAAACATGAGGTTTCCATTTCAATATTATCTGTCATCTGTGCCTAGGCCTCTCTTCCCTTCAAGTTTTCCAATTAATTTTAGCCTCTCTCATGCATCACATATGTCCAGCCCACCTTACAATCCTGGGGGTAAACAACATAAAAATGGTCTTGGAAACATACTTAAATGGCAAAAAGCACACAGCTATGTAAAAAGGATCAAGAAGTGAGACTCAAATGGCAGCTTTATTATCAAAGCTAGAAACCTGACTCAATGAACAAACAAAACTCTTGCTTCACAACACACATTGACCATATTTACCTGGATGCAAGACAACTCAAAACTAAGACCACCCCCCCCAAAAAATAAGTCTACCAAGGGAAAATGTATTTATCCAAATCTATGATGATCCTCCAAAAATAAAAGTCTGCTAAAAGAATATTTTACTATTATTTTCATACACTTTATACACAAAACCTGTCAGATTCTTTGTACATTCACCAATCAGTGTCACTGCCTCCACCTTCACAGTCAGTGTCCCCCCCCCCCCAATATTCCATCCTCTTCACATTCCACAACATGTCATCATCAGTCTCATTCACTACATTGGACATACAGCACTTCACAGTCACTCCTGGCGAGATGCACTGCCATGTCATTATGATCCACATTGACTAAATAATACATTTATACTTCTTGGTTTATAAAATTACTTGAACCCATGAAGATTCACACTTTTCTCCCATTTGGTGTTAATGGTGTTAAGAATTTAAATACATGTGTTCTGGATTGTTGTGTTATGTCTGGGGTCTGGTCAGTCTGAGTTCATGGTGCTTTTTATGGTTTTTAATTTGTGAATCAGGTTCAGGTTTTATTTTTGAGCCCTGCAGTTAAATTTTATTTTTAACTAGCCATTTTCCTGTTACTACCCTTGGACTGAATCTGTTCTCAGATGCATATCTTAAGAAGTTACCGTTTCTGAAGTGCCCAGTGACTGACAACAGCTCAATCTGAGGTGTCCACTAGGTTTGGTGCTTCTTTGCCCATAAACTCAAACAAGAGCCGACTTCCAAAACATACTGCTTCTTTAAAAAAGTAGATGACGGACAAAGTACCAAAAAAAGAAGACCATGTCAGTTAACTTCAGTCATGCTCTGTTCTTTTGGATTACTTGACCCTTGAAGATGGGACTGGTAGGTTGTCCCAAAATGTAGGTAAGGAATGATAGCTTTATGCTGCGTAATATCTCAGAATAGCGCATATCGCACATGACGATATGGCAATGTAGGTAATGGTCTGGCTCCACATGGTCTGGTTGAGAGTAATCCAGTTTGGTGCAGTGCAGTTCAGCTATTCATACGTGAATTTAAGTCGTCACATATTTCAGCACCACATTTAAAGAAAAACTAAGTTTTGCATTTGAGTAAATACAGTAATTAAAACTTCAGCTGACAAGATTTTGATGACAAGCATGTAAACACAGTCCTTCTACCTTTTTTGTAACGGCACAAAGGCACGCACACAGCACTGGTCCAGCATGATTAAATCACTTTACTACTTGCACTGTACTACACCATCAAACACTACATCTCTACATTTGTATTCCAGCAGTTCCTAACTTATGTAATTCCATTCTTTGGTCTAAATGGAGAAGGTGAACTAAAGCACTGCAACATATTCAGTAATGCCATCTGGATCAGCGCCTACAGAGCATCCAATGATACGGTTAATAGTGAATGAACTGGTGAGAATGTCAAAGGAAGAGGTCACAGCCTCATTTCAAATACTAACCCAGCCTCAAAGACCTGAGGAAAACCATTAAAAACCTCAGTCCAGATAGCCAGTCCCTGGCAAGAGCATAAATATTAATTTGGTGTTGTTCATGAATGCAAGTTTTTATACATGCTGTACATAACAGATGTGAACCAGCATGTACAACAGGGTGGTAGAAAGGGATTGGAGGGGACATAAGCTCAGGCCACTGTACTTGTTAGAGGGACAGTGAAGGAGTCTGCGACCAATGTTAAGTGCCCTGTGCACACCTTACAAATGGTATGCTATCTCATGTCAAGAATACTTCACTTCACTAAGGAAAGTACATACTGTAACGGCAGCTGGTTGACGTCCTGACATCAACTGATACAAAGTTTGCAACGGATCATTCATAGCAAGTCCATTAGCAAATCGCATCATTACATTGGCATATGTTCTCTGATCCATCTTTGAAGCTAGAAACAAAGCATGTCCCCAGAGTCCATGCTTCATGGCCCACTCTGCAAAACAATAAACTGGTATAGAAACAAAATATCCTTATTCTTCTTAAGAGTAAATTATTTTATGGTGCATAAACAACACAACCAATAAATGCACAAACTCTTAATCACTATAAGCGTGAACCAGTGTTCCAAATATAAGTAAGCAGAACTTCAGCACAAACTGCAGTCTTAAAAAATATTTCATCCAAACTCAGATAAGAATGTGCAAATATGGCAGTGATGAGCCCAAAAGTTCAGGCTGCAGGCTGTATGATCAGGTCCTGAGGTCTGGACTGTTTAATATTCATAGTTCAACTGGTTCATTATGAATTACCATAATATTGAAAAGGCCATTTCAAGTAGCTGTCATGTTGTTTTACATTCTTCATACATATATGAAGCTTCAATAAAGCTACATTAAGGTGACATCAGTGTCACTCCCGATCACAAGTTCATCTACTGTGATGGTATCACCAATGGTAAGTAATTAAAATGCATAGGGGGAGAAGTGGCATCTAATGACACAAATTCATACCAACTTTAATTGTAAATCTATTTGTTCACAAGTTACCTGGAGCAAAAGGAAATGTTTCCTTGTAAGATATTAAAAGGAGGCTACGAGGAGCTCACAATATAAACACGTGGAAACAGGTGGATCATATTCAACAACTCCCTCTGTAGCAACCTGTGGTACTCAAGTACTGTGGTAATCAGGAAACTTAGATCCATAGTACAGGTAACATTGAACACACAAAATATAACTCAACCTCTCTTACATAACATGTAATAAATGAAAATATAAATGCCAGTCTAATAGTGTTGGTAAACACCAAAGTACTGACGACATAACTGCAGGTTTTCAAAATCTGTAAGCATTCTTTTAATTAAAATTTACACCCACCTAAGGCTTCTTTCTTGTTTCCATACAGCAAATATTCTCTGAATTCTACTGTCAACTCTTCTTCTGACCTATAAGATGCACGATGCACATTTAGTTCATCTTGCACATCATGGATGCTGCTAGGTTGTGACACAGCAGGTGATGGTGCAGAATGACGTACATTAGCTAATGCAGCACTGATGTTAGTAGCTTCTGGACTACCTGACTGTGACAGCAGCAGCTCAGCAATATCTGCTCCTACAACTGTCTGAAATACAAAATTGTTACTCTGTTAAAACATGTACTGTGTAAGATGGTCACATGCAAAAGCCAATACAAAATTGTAAAGTTGAAAACTATTTGGAGTTTAATTTTTTAACATGTTACAAACATTTCAAAAGCTGCTGGCAACATCAAAGGTACACAACATAAAAGTTACATATTCCGAATAAAAAATAATCATGGCATGAAACAGCATTTGCCCGTTGTAGATAGACGACCTCTTTTTTACTGAAATAACAACTGCAGTCATTATTATACATCACAATGTGTTAAGTAACTCTTCATGTAAATAAGCGTCCTTTAAAGATACATACCGCAGACAATGCTAATTTTGCACAATCTGCACTACCTAGCCAGGTACAACATGCCACATTCCACCACAACCACTTTTGTAGCATCACAACAATACAACTGCTGGTACGATGAAAATAAAGCCACCCAGCACTAACAGACTAACAGGAGATGCACTCTACTAAATGACTAATTAACTACATATCATATACAAATTTATACTAGACCATGAACAAAGAGCTTGCAGAATTCTCTTTACTCATGCTACACTCTCATTTTACCTCTTTATCATGTTACATGCAACTAGCTTCCACAAGTTGCACATTTTCACAATATTCATATAAAACTGATCTTGCACTGTTCAGTACCACTCCACAACCTACTACTACAACATCCTGAAATTGCTGACAAGAGGAATCTGCAGAGTACAGCACCAAGATTACCCCGGTTTCAGAGGAAGCATTCAGGTGATTAAAAAATACACTGTATTTCACATGCACTCCTATATTCTGCTCATGAGTACCTACTTACCCCATTTTGTCTTAGAAGTAGTATAAGTAATTTCCACAAAAGAATAACTGATTCACGATCAAACAGCTCAGGATCTCTTTCTGCCTTCTTCAGTTTCCTCATGCAAAATGCTATTACTGAGTTCTTGTGTGTAACTCCCCTGCAATAGATATCATTAGCACTGATGAAGATGGCCAACACATCAACACAGCTAAGCATGCAGTATCACATAATGTACAAAAATTAATAAAACAGTATTTTAAAATTCTGAAACTAATCATCCCAATTCAGATAACATGCGTGCAAATTTAACCCTGAGTGAGCCCAACATCATGATGTGGAGGTAAGATTCCATACATGCTAGACCACAGTACTATACAAATGCAAGTGCTCAACTTCACACACCAGCTGCACTATCACTAGCAAATGAGATGCTGGATAACAAGCTGAGGGTGGCCCGGAACCATTCTAGGTGAGCAGTTAATTGAAAATCCCTAAGCCTATACTTCTTATAATGGGAGCTCTTGTAGGCTTACATAATACACAAATGTGTAATCAATTGTGACAAAGAAGACTATGTTATAAGCCATTACAGAATTGCCAATTATGACACATTTTAACATTTAAATGACATGTGTTCATGAATGCACATAAAAAAACACTCCTAGAAATTAATTTTACATATTTAGACAAAAAGGAAATTTATTACATTGTGAAGACAAGCTGTATAACCTCTTTTTTATTTTCCACATCATGCCAATGCCACTTCAGTCATAATTTATATTTTTCTCTTCAAATAATACTCACATTCTTCATCAACCATGCACCAACACCAATATGGTTGTTAAAAGGTTAAATTAGCTGAGTAATTATAATCTGTTTGTAACTGTACTGCTTTTGTATCATCATACTTCATAATGTAAGCCTGCAAAGGTACAGCAATCCCTGTACAGGCCTGGACAGGCCCAGAGGTTGTCAGCCCTAAGCAACAGCCACCTTTAGCCCCAGGAAATATTCCTGGTACTCATTTCTGTTGCAGGCTGAATTGGCCCCAGGGATACAGAGCGGCCAGAAGGATAATGTCAAATGTAAGCCTGTAGGAGCTCATATTACTGTTACAACATCAGCTTTAATAATGTTCTCATGATAAGAACATGTGCTTTTATGAATGCTACATTTGGATGGTCAGTACTTTAATAAATCATTATCACAAATGAGTAGCAGGCCAAATTGGAAAATGTCAGCCATACTAATACTTCAAACTCAGCTAGCCAATCCACATAGCTATGCAGTCTCCAAATGACAAGTTTTCCAATTGATTCCATGCATCTTCAAGAAGACTATTTACATTAATCTGTAACTTTCCAGGAAATATTATATAATGAAAGATTCTTATTGTTGCTTACACTTTTTTGCCAATTGCAACCTTCAGGTAAAATCAGAACAAATATTGTCTAAATGTATGTGACAATGGTTGATACATCAAGTGCAGACCATTACAATACTCAAGGGCCTTAGGTATATTTTATGTACCACACACTCCATGAGTTGGTTCTATCCTGTCTTCACGTAACTGGCTGCCCTTACACTCACAGCTTGTTTGTGTGTGGCTGTATCTATCTTACCACACTACTTTTCAATTTAAAAATTTACATTAAGTAAATCCCAGTAACAAAGTAAACAATGAATGTTAATTATTAAAACTTTTCAACAAGTAATGAATTTTGTATAGCACTCCAAAGCATTACCTGACAAGTGGCCCTGGAAAACCTCGTAATTCTTTCACAGTATCATCTGAACTGACCATGCCCTGCATATCATGGATTTCCACAGTGGCAGGCTGGCCATCCAGTGGATAATGGGGCAGTATTTTCACAACCTGTCCTCTTGCTGTGAGGATACCTATAATACAACAAGATGCTGCAGCAAACACAAGTAGCTGAGGATATGTGCAGATACTCAAATAGTTAACCCAATCACTGTCACAGATTGAACTGTCATACCAACATGAATGTTTCATTTCCAGAAATTCTACAGAAAATTAGTACCACCACCAACACTTCAGGTATTATGCCTAGGACTAAAACTGTTTCATGTCGTCATTTAAGTTGTATATCTAAACCTCACTTCCTCCTATGCCCAAATACTGTAATCTGTTTTATGTCTGGAGACATGAACCAAGCAATGGCAAAAAAAGTTTTACATACGCAGCAACACCGTCTGTTTTGTCAAAATATCAAATGTTAAAACAAAAAGCTCAGAAACTCATGACACTTGGCAGAGCACCTGGCAATACAACTAAGAATGGCAAGGAAAACAAACTACTGAAAACCACTAAGAAGTTGCCATGCATAAAATTAGCCCCTTCTTAGAAATTTGGTTCTTAATGAGTCTTTTTTTTTACCGACTTGATGAACAAATTATTATTTTAATACATTTATTACATTCCTCTACATGTTTGGAGCACTATTGTGCTCATCTTCAGGAGGACAGTTGTATTAACACAGCATCTGGTATCGTCACTCTCTTTGGGTGACTGTTCAGTACGCAGGTCCTCTCGAAATCTGTGTACTGAAGTCACCCAAAGAGAGTGACAATTCCAGACGCTGCGTTAATACAACTGTCCCCTGAAGATGAGCACAATAGTGCTCCAAGCTTGTAGAGGAATGTAATAAATGTATTAAAATGAAGAATTTGTGCATCAAGTTGGTAAAAAAAAAAAACTATCATTATACTAGGATGCACAATCAACAAAATGTAAAAATTGGTTCTTAATGTTTGCTTGGTATGTAGAAACACAAGTACTTATGAGGAAACATTAAACATTTTAGTACAAAATCATGTAACCCCCATTACCTTTAATATGAGCGGTAGAAAATTTGGCTGGTGTCAGTCTCTGTGGAGTTGTGGCAATGGGATCCTCTATGACAGATGAATCTGTGTGCTCCAGACCTCTGCAGAATGCATTATAATGGTCATAATATAGGTGAACTGGTTCACAGTTATGAATATTCAAATTTGAATAACAATAAAATTATTTGTAGATATGTTTGTTGTACAATGTAGAAGTACTGTTGTATCTACTTTTGAACTCGTATCTTTTCACACTTTAACTACACTACATAGTCCAACAGTAGTACATCCTGAAACTAGGCACCATCATTTCTTATATATTTTCCAGCCTTATTTTATGATCCAAATACAATGATCACCATCTCCATTAACAAAACTCACTATGGCACATATGGAAAGGAGGTTAAGTCCGAAAATCCATAAAGCCATAATGAAATGTAGAATATATGATACAGCTAATTATTACTAGTTTCAACATTTAATACAGAGTAATAGTTGTACAATAAACATTTCTACCAGTTACTGTCATTATTTAGCTCTGAATAACTCCATAACCATCACTAATGGCACATACACTGACACAGCAGTTTTGGCTAAAATCACTCAAGTAACTTCTTCCTAAAGTTTGGTCAGTTCCTTCCATTCACTTTCGTATATATACACACACACACAATGCGCTTAAAAAGATCCAAAAAGTAAAAAGAGTGTGCTACAATCACTGCTTCTAAGCTGCCAACTTTGTAAAACTTACTGTGCAGTGCACGAGCTGATATATTGTAATTTTCTTGTAAATAATTATTATAACATTGATAAAACCTGCAAACTACCATTCTCTCAACAGATACAGAAGTTGATACTGCTCAAAACACATTCCAAGAAAAATTAAGGCTTGTTCCAACCTTCTCAAAATTAAAACAAAACAAAACATGGAAGAAGAATAGAAACTGTGAGTACTAAAACAGCCATACAGTCAAAGGAATTTAGATCAAATGTACAGAATTCCATGGTTATAAGAAGATATTCCAGCAATGCCACACAAGAGACCAGAAATGCATACAGATATGTAAATTTTCCGCAGTATTTCTGAAACAGTGACGTGAATTTGCATTATAGGAGATGTAGGCATAAAGTTGATGCCTATATAATGTGCTTCATCACTTTATATTTGCAGTTTCATTTGAACAACTCAACAGGCTGAAACAATGTCAACTTTAGCACTACATTTAACGCTCAGGAAGTTTTAAGTGATGTATACAGAACAAAATGAAACTGGAAGTCAAACATTACATTCAAAGCTGGGAAAGGCAAAAGAAAAAGTCTCCACAATGTCGGTAGAAAAACACACACACATACACACACATACAGGTGCCAAAGAAAACATCTGAAATAGTTTCATTAACATTACTCATTTAAGAAAACTGTTATCAATTAAAAAATATGCCACTAGTCATGTATGGATAAACACCATATCTTTTAGCTTTAGATTTAGCTTTCCCATAAACAGTCAAGAAGTCTCAGAGGGGTATGGAATGTTAGAATGTCATCCTTTGACATTTGGCACAACTAGGATGGCACAGCTGTCAGCTCCACTTGCCAGCCAGAGTCTGAGTGGACCCCAGAGCCACTGAATATGGACAAAAGGAATACATCACTTCAAAATTTTTCAAGGACCCTACCAGGAATTGAACCCAGAATGTCCAGTCTTTTGGGGCAGTGCCTCAACAAACTGCACCACCATCCCCCCAACAATATCATCATAAATGTCCAAATACACACAAGCCCCTATACTACTATCTATATATGACAGCAAATCTGTCAAATCTTTTTGGTAAAATCACCTTTTAATACAGGCACACCACTAATGAACCAAAGCAATTTATCAGGCAGCAGAACCCTCACAAACACGTTTATTCATGTTCAATGTTTACCATTGGAAAGGGAGCCTATGAGCATTACAAAACATATGCTATTAGCACAACATGAAGGTTCTAGCTTCATCCTCAACACATTTCCACTTTTCCTGTCCTCCTAAACATATTCCTCCTTTGTATATTTTACACGTGTGGTGACGGGCATCACATTACAGTGCATTCGTTCAATACACATAACAGGTAGGATGAGGCAGGAGGTCACATGATTAAGGCATGGTGAGACAACCACAACATAAATGCTGGGAAAAAGTCTGGTGCACTCAGCTTATCCATAAGTTCAAAACACAGCCACCCTAGTACTGACTTTACCAACTACTTGCTAGCAACCAAAGAATTCAAACTAAGGACCAATACAACAGAGCCTTCAGATACCTGATCAGATGACACACTAGATGAAATTGCTACACACTGGCTGTCAACTACAAGTTTAAAACAAATAATTATAACATGGCCACTGAATATCAGGCAGATGTGCCAGTTACAGTAACTAAGGGCAGAGAAAGTTTCATCACAACAGCATTTTTAAAACAGGCTGAAGAATAAGCCAAAATCTCGTATGTTTGTGATAAAAGGGGAATTTCTGTTACTGTTAGCATCCCTGATCAGTGAAACAGATTATCATTATGCTGTAAACCATCAATAATTAATCATTAACTGAATTCTGGCTTCAAAAGCAAGAATCAAGACTGTGAGCACAAAAACTTTACTTTTAGGACTTCTCTATTAATGCTTCTACAGTGAAAATTCTGTTGATGCATTAACACACAGAGTTGCCAAGTCACCTTACTCTACTTCACTTCACTTTACCATTTGGCAAGAGTTAATGCACACTGCGTCTGCAGGTGTGTCATATACACGAGAAGAGTTGAACAGCGAATTACAGGCATCAGTGTCAATTCATGTCAAAGTCTGAGAGCAGATTTGTGAATGATGGATGATATGACTTTAAATTCAATGGTTTAACCCTCTCTAACTATGCCCTGCAATCCCATGCAACTGATAGTGTTGGTACACTCCTTAATCAAGTTCCCCACAACACCAAAGGCACACAGCATGCATATACTGGTCCAAGTGCTACACTTAGAGAGGGGCATGGTGACTTCTTGACCACAGATACTCATTCCAGTGGTAGCACTACTAAAAGAGGTCAAAGGTGTAGGCATTCATAAAATCAAAGATGAGTTCAGAAATTACAAAAATTCCACTTATATGACCATACCCCTTTCTCATTACCGAATTCAAATGCTACCCTGTAGCACACTGTAATACAGTGCACTACATACTTCTGCACTTCTAAATCTATCAGGTAATTCTATAACGTGCTGGATATAGGATGTGTTCAGAAGTAGTTGAAAATTTAAGTTTGGAACCCTGAGCTCAAAGTACTCGTACAGCAACAGATACATATAAGGAATACATATCAATCTACATACAAAAATTAGAGACATAACTATGAGAATACAACTCAAACAACTTATAAGACTATGAAAATTAACAATTCTATATGGTGTTGAGAAACTAATCTCACCTCCCACTGTCACAATCACCCGTAAAAGATGATGAGTGGTAGTAATCATGAGAGTGAAAATGTCCTGTCCTTTCATATCTGCAATAGGAGGATAACTGTACAGTTAACAGACATCACCCACCATATTTGACAGCTTCACATCACAAAACAACGCAAACCCTTAGTCACATATGACAAAGCAGAACATTGTTAGTTTGAAAAAGTTCTGTCTGATTACAGCGTAAAATGCGTGTATGATTTTGTCATCAGTTAAAAGTATTCTATCACAACACAATATCATCAACACCACTATTTCCTTTATTCTTCAGGAAACATGGGCTGCCTTCTGCCTCTGATTGTACAGATTTTCACTCTGAATTTCAAGCACTTTAAAATTATAATATGAATTTTAGAACTTAAAAACTGCTTTATTCCAACACCAACAAAAGTAACAGCAATGTTTCTCCATGAACAGGCAAAGATGTTTCCTATTCTGTCCTCATATCTGCAAGACGAGAATAACTGCGAAGTATAGGAAGATAATCCACCACATATAACAAGTTCTTTCATCATAACACAATGTGATGCTCTTCCACATTCAAACTGGTATCTCCTGCCCACATACTGTAGTCATACATGAAATATGATTGAATGCGATCAGTGAGTGAGAAATGTAACTGGAATATTCTGGTGCAGGATACTTTCCACAAGAGCATCAGATATATATCGTTAACATAGTGATGAATGTCGTTCACAGAGCAGCCAGGACAGCAGTGACCACAGTAACTAGGCTACAGGATGGACAACCAAGCAATCATGGTTCAATTCCTGGCAGTAGCAAGGTATCTTTCACTTCTTTAAAGCATCCAGCCAGCCCCAAATTACATACAGCCTCCTATTCAGTGGGAAGTGGGCACTGTTTCCCCAAGGGAACAGGGGACAGGAAGTTAAGCTGACCACTCACCTCCATCAAGCATTTAGGTTAAGTGACTTATACCCCCACTCCCACGTCTTCATGGTGTGCACAAAGACAACTGTACCTTTACATAAGACACTATCACTTTGCTAAGTCATATGCATGCACCATGAGTAACAATATGCACTCACTTAAAGTTGAGGCAGAATTTAGTGCAGCAGCTCACAAGTAACTTTTCTTGTCATAAATAGAAAGAAAGAAAGGAAGGAAGGAAGGAAGAAAGAAAGATAAAGAAAAGAAGTTGACCCAAAAGGGCATCATCAAAATGTACCAATGACATTGTGTCAAAACATGCCCCATGTTCATTAAAAAGAAGAGAAAAATGTCATCAAAGATAGTACTGAAACTTAAATAAGTGTAGTTTCTTCACTGCATTGCGTGACAAACTCCTCCTCATTTTGGCTCCTCCTGTATGCAGGCATGAACTAATTCAAGTGTGTATCAAAAGGACAATGAGAGCATCCCTCAAAAAAACCATAAAGCATTTTTGTAAGTCAATTTAACTTAAATCAGCCAAAATATTGGTTTTGTTTTGGGATGCAGCATTCTTTGCATGTCAGATTCTTTGAAATTTAAAGGGCACTTTAATCAGTATGTTAGCTACAACCAACAAATATATACAGTGTGGCAAAAGATTATAAGATGATGCAACCTAAACTACCAGAGACTGAACTTCAAAACAGACAGCCATAAGCAAACAGCATCACATCCCAGACGATAGCAATCTCCAGTCACTGTCATAATGTAGCATGTCTCACTGTTTATGGATACTTTCTTTGGTAGACAACAACTTTTTTGTGATTTCTCCATTCACTAACACCCAGTTCTGCAGCAGTAAAGATGGGCCGTAATTGTCAATCTGACAACTAACCTTAAAAACATAAATACAATTTTATAATACCCCAACAGTTAATAGCAAACTCACTGACACAGGACCAGTGGTGAGCCACTACAAACACGTTAATAAACCTTGACATTCTGCTCAACAAACCAAATGACTATCAGCTTCTCAAGACAGACTCTGCTCCACTGTGTAGGTCTTAGTTACCAGCAAAATTACTGTAAATATATGACCACCATTTTCACCCTTGTGTAATTCTGAATATTAGGTTCATTTCACAATTAATTTCATGCTTCATATTCTTAACTTGGAAAATAATGCTATGTATTTACAGCTTAACACACTTACCTATCCTTACGCAACTCTTCATTTGCTGAACTCCTACCAGAATGAACACTACCACGGTCATCCGAGAAGGCACCTTGATTGTAATTTTGGTGTGATGGATAGTATTTGGCATACCACTCTGCATATGCTGTGGGATTGGTTCGACGCAAGTTTTCATAATAGTTGTAAGTGTAGTAAGGATCATAGTGGTATGAATCCATTTGCCTCCCAAAATAACCGTAGGCTGGCCATGAAAGACAGACATAATTGTAAATTATAACTACTAACACTTACTCTCATAACACGTACACTTTTTTATTGAAAAATCTCTGACTGAAAGCTGTGGTACAGTTCACAGTGAGATCAACAAACTGCACTCAAAACATTATTTTCACTTGATATAATGAATGTCTGAAAATGTATATCTTACTATAACAATTAAAAGCACAACTCTTTTATTTCTTACAATTACACAAAACTGTAAAGCCAGAAATAATCTACTTAAAATATTATTCTTCTTAGCTTTCAAACTGTATACTTCAGTCCTTTACCTCCATATCCGTGGAAATCTCTCCGACGATATTCTTCATATTCTGATCGGCTTGAGGGACGGGACCTGCAGTTTAAAAATCAGTTCACGTTACACAGTGTACCTGGTTGACGAATGACAGAGCTATCACTAAAGATGGTTACAGAAGAAAAAACTGTCCTCATTACGAAGCAGTCAAAAAGTAGATAGATATCTGTGCATCAGGTGGCACTGCAGCATCCTGCTTGGCTAACAATGAACTGTCTCTCCACAACGTCTCCAATTTCTGGTACTAATATTCCGTACAATCATATTTCACAGTATCAAAGACTATAATATATATAAACAGATAAACTGAATGGTTATCTGCAAAAATCATAGCTACAGGCACCATAAACAAGCACATGAACATTATTTTAACCCTGTTATGTGACAGGGCTATGACCAGTACGTGAAATAAAAATTGTGAAGAACTTACACATAGTACATTATCATGAAGGTTAAAGCCTCTTCAGACACACAGAAGAGCACCATAAAAATGTACAATACAATTCTGTAACTAGCTAGACTATAATGGCACAACAGTTATTAATTCTTTCAACCATTTTTAATGCTACATATGAAATAACTGTGCTCATCCAGCAATATCTATTTTGGATAATTTTAATTATAACAAGAGATTTCCGGTGCTTTACAATCCTGCAGTCTAGCTTCTAATATACATCAGACTACAACTTGGTAACAAACCATTGTCAGCCAGTTTTTTACCCTCCACACAGTAAATCAGTAGAAACTCTCAGTTTTGAGGGTCTAGCTCAAGTAAATGTGTATTATCTAGTTACCTCTACTTAAAATTAGTGTTTTAGAGAAAACTGCTAGCACCATCTGACTGCAATATACACCCACCTTTGACCACCCCGATAGTATGGGTCATCATCATAGCCCCTATGGTAGTAGTCATCAGACCTCCTATACTCATGTCTGTCAGGATACTCTTGCCTTTGTCTTTCTCTATTTCGATCCCTTCCACCATCACGATCTCTCCCTGTAGTCCTAAAATGAAGTACAAAAAAGTATAATACAAGATCCATTACAGAACAAAAAATCCTTACATACCCCTACATTTTGTCTACTATAATGAAAGACCATATTACACTAAGTCTGTGCTGAATACATCCTTTGACATTTGGGTACTTACCAGACTCAACCCAAAACAGGTGTGTACATTACTGACTATTTTCTGTCACCCACACGCCTTGTGTTAGTGAATGGTCAGTTATGCAAACAGAACCATGACATGACATGATATGACACTCAGAAGCTCTTACTAAACCCAAACCAGATACGTACATTCCTTAACAATTTTTATCACCCACATCCTTAGCATTACTGGATGGTTAACTTAATCCAAAAGAAAGATATCGCCTCGGAGCATTTGGAGAAACAGCGGTGGCTCATGCAAGTGCAAAATGATAACATGGACTACACAGTTTACAGTAGTTCTTCAGTCATATCATCCATCTTATAATCTTCCATCCCGTTAACCATGGAAATGGGATCAGCCATAACAATTCCTTTCTTGATGTTCTCGGCGGTGACCAGCACTGAACACGTAGATTTACAGAACATGCACCCATACTTGCTGCTACCTCAACTTAGAAGCTAATCATCCATTCCATGTTAAAAAAGAAGTTTCTCTGAGCCTACCTAAACCCAGAGGCTGAGAAAAGCTTTGCTTGTGAGGCCTCACTGAGTAGGTCTTACTATTTCACCCTAGAGAGAGTGACCTACCATGTCCTGAAACATTGTATTTTATTTATTTATTTATTACTTTTAAAACACCAGATGGTGGAGTTTTAATAATCTTAAATTAGTACAGTTCTGTTTTGTGTTTCCTTACCTGTGACTAAGTGGCAGCGAAGAGGTGTGACAGTGATTCATGTTTAATGGCTGCTGCATCATTACATAATGCACCTCATAAGCACAGAAGCTTCACTATAAATATTTCTGTACACTCTTCTTCTATCATGCTTACCTATGATCTTGTCTCTCTCTAGGGACATTTTCCATTTCACGAAGTCCTCTTTCTCTATTAGCTCGGTCTCTGTAGTGGATATCATAATGATCACGGTAACGGGCTTTGTCACGATCACGATCACTAAAATAATCCTCTGTATCTGCATCATCTTCCTGTCTATCATACCTGGCAAGACAGAAAAATAAATCAGACAATATTCAAACCTGTTACACTAATATGCTTCTTTACCTGCTTACCAACCACATGCCTACCTACCCACCAACTACCAAACTACCTACCCACCCACCCACCTACAAACTGGGGCTTTTAAAGTGCAAGTTTATGTCCACCTCTGCTCCACATTTTGGTGATGGATCAATGCATAATCTGATTACTATGGCGCATCAAGACAGTAACAACAGAACAATGGTCAAAAGGAATACATAACAGAAAAGTATGATAATAAATAGGCACGTACTATTTTAGTAGTGTAAGAAATACCCTCACCAACAAGGGCACTTATACTGGTCAAATAAACACAGCATACCACAGCACTCAAAACAAACAGACAGCAATGTCAAGTTTTGTACAACGACATGTACACACAGCTGTGTAAATAAAATTAACCAGTCCTGGTACCATGCATTTCCACCCTCACTGATAAACACTGTACGAGTGCTATTCAGTCCTACTTCTTCACATAACAAACTAGTGCAACACAACACCCACATTACTAAATAACACAGTGACATCTGGATTTCACATTTCTGAAGGGCCCATTTAAAATGAATACAAAAACATGGAAAATGTAAAGCAAGGAAGCAAAAATTTATGTACCTAATAAAACTGAATGTGCTAAATTACTAGTCATGTCATAATGATAACAAGCAAAAACAAATTCTCTTTCAGTGCATTACAAATCCCAAAGAGCACATTAAAAAATATTAAAGGTATTATGCAAAAAAATTTCACACTAGTTTGTGATTGACTGAATTTACTACCACAACCTACAGGGAAAAAAGTACATTAGGCAAGCGTAATGCAGCAACAGATGTCTCTACCAAGTGGAGTCAAGCACTAAGTTCCCAGGCAGTTGTTGTGGATGCATGGCTCCATTCTGCTGGCACAAGCCTGTAGCCACTGAACAGTAAGCATACATGAACATAATTGAGAAAATAGAAATTTGTAACTGAAAATAATTTTTTTTATTTTCATGATTTCCAACTGAAAATACTTAAAACAGCAGCAACAAGCCATAATTTATGCTCACTCTGATTCTATACCTAACAACTGTGTGGAAAGCACAACCATATATTTCACAGAAAAAATTTAATGTTGTCCTTATTACAGTGATAAGGCCAACAAAAATGTGTAGACTGAAGGAAAATGCAGCTTCTAGGCATGGAAAATCCAAGTGTCACTGTAACTGTGGTAATGCATATGTGAATTTTTCTTCTGTAATATACAAGTAATTTTTTAACCAAAATGTAAATATCGGTACAAGAATAAAAGAATTAAGAAAAGCAATGAATAAAAATGGTAATTATGTACTTTTTTTTGTGCCTGGGTCTTCGACTATCATCATGACCTCTGTATTCTTTCCTGTGATCATAATGTTTGTCATCTCTGTAGCGACCACCACTTGAGGAATCATCTCTGTCTCGTTCACGCCTGGGGCTATATTTCCAATCCCATTCATCTCGGTCCCTGTATCTACTTGCACCAGGTGATTCAGCTCTGTCTTTATCACGAGAAGCATAGAAGTCTCGACCATCTGTCTGTCTTCTTTGGTGTTGAGAATTATGTTCATTTCCCTCGTCATCCTGATGCCAACGTTCTCGATCTTTGGTCATCGTATCCCGCCGAGGACCACTGTCAAAAGCATGCTCAGTTTTCAATAACACTAAAAACCTGGTCCCTAGCATAGAAACTGTGGTATAAGACATCAAGAAAATGAAATTCTATTTTGGTAATCCTGATTATTTCAAATTATAGGGCAGAAGATGTTTCTTACTGCTTTTAACATGACCACTTACATCAGAAATTTATTTGTTAGGACAAAACGATAATCAGGTTTTCCACATCTCCTACTGAAAACAGTGAACTTTAATAGAGTACCGTACCTAACATTTAGTTCAAAAGCGTATGAACCAGGAAAACTGGTCAAAAAAGTTCAAACCGCACTTTCAGATGTTCAAAGATTTAAATGAGTATTTAAAATTCACTATCACCAACATCCCCCCTTCTGGTCTCCAAACTAATTATCAGATGCTCCAGTACATCAGCAACACACTGAATGTTCTTCTACCACTCTGGTTCTAACTGCTCCACATGGCTGCAGTGATCTTACCAATCATATGGCATGATTTAATTAAAACCTTGTAAGACAATTCCTTTATGTGCTGCCAAATCAGAATCTCCTACTGTATTTCTTTAGATTCTACCCAACCTAAGTCAGGCTAAGAACATAAATGCACAAACATAAATCTAACTGCAGTGTGCTACCACACAATGAACAACTGGCCAGTTTTATTCCTTTCCGTATCAGTTCCACTGCTCAGTATTACAACTAGTAAAGTTTCTTTCATAAACATGTTAACAGCAACTGCACTTAACCAAACTATTATCTAAGCTGTCTGCTGACACTTCTTCCTTTAGCATTTCTCTTCCCTTTGCTACGTTAGGGAGCACTGCCCATTAGGATGGCAGGTTCAGAATTACTGGATGTACAGTAAATTTACAGACACTGTTATTAATTCATTTGTCTATACTAAATGTCTGTCACACTGCATGCTGTGGGAACTAGTTATTCTCCTTGATCATGATGTATGTAACAAGAAATTTGTAGAAATTTATTATATTTGTCCAACAGATGCACCATATATATTAACTATATCCATTTCTCAAAGCACTCTTACATGTTTTTATGTATATACATCATCCTCAGGGAGTCTCTTAATATGTATGCTAAAGTTACAAAACTGATAAAATGGAAACATTTACACCTGTACAAATGTTTCCATTTTATTGATTTATATCTGTATAAAAATTTTGTAACTTAAGCATACAAATTAAGAAACTTCCTGAGGATGTCGTACAAACATCGAAACAAGTAGGATTGCTTTAAGAAATTGACATTGTTAATACATATTGTGCATCTGTAGGACAAATACAATAAAAATAGTTTTTCTCCTGTTACAAATTCTTGCACCTCTGGGCTCTGCCAACACTTCCAAGAATTTCAGTTAGTCAGCCAATCTCTCAACAAATAAACAAACAGCTCTCCTTCTGCCCTGACCTTTTTGCATTATAACAAAATGTTGACAATTCCAGTCCCAAATATTGTCACTAGCATCTTCCTCTAACCCACCAAAGGTCTCCAAATTAAACCCACATAATCATACTGTATTCCTCAGCTCAGTGGATTAACTGAAAACTAAACCAACACCACTGTTTATACATTAGCACATCAATTAATTACAAACATGGCACATGAGAAAAACAATGTTCTTCAACTGGTGCCACAAATAAACAAACACTACAAGACAAACAAAGTGGCAAACAAAATAACAGTGGAAGTTTTTGGTGTCCATGATAGTTATACTGTCTCTGTAAACACCCAAATGATTCCCCATCCATGCATCCTACTCAACCTTCATTACTAAGCTACACAGTAGCTCTTGTCTTCTATGAACAGAAAAAAATTGATGGTACATGTATAAAACACAAATAAAAATCTATGCAGCCAACATTTTTATGTTGGTAAACTCATCACATATGTCATGAAGCTTACACATATATCAATGAAGTAAATTAATACTTGTTAAATTAAGTTATGTGCCGTAAAATGTAAAGAGATTTACAAGAATTTATTTGAGAAGGTGGATGAAAGCAAAATTTAGTGATATTAAAAATTAAGTTAATTTGATACTTTTTGATCAGCACTTTTCACTAAACATCTGACACGGATAAAACACATCAACAGAAGTTCTTACATATGTTAGCAGATTAATGAGAACCCTAAAGTAGAGACACCATAAATACCTTGCATCTCGAATGGTGTTTTCAGAGGGTGCCGGGGGTGTGTACACTTCTACACTGTCAGAACCAATAGTCTCACTTCGCTCTGATGGAGGTTGTGGTAAGTTGCTGACACCTGTGGCCTGTTCTGGTGTTGGACTAACAGGTTCACTCTTCACACGACTACTTGCTGACACTATACCAAGCAAAGGAACTTGTATAAAAAACAGTATACCTATTTCAATTCTAACTTCACAGAACAAAGTAACATTCATTCACAAAACCCAAAGCTTTAATACCATGTCCAAAATAACCTGCCACTGAAACCCATACTCAGCCAGATAAACCTAGCCCATACTCTATTTCCCTATGATCCATTTTATTACCATCTTCCCATCAAAGCCTAGGACTCCCAAGTTGCCTGTCCTGTTCTGAGTCTTTGACCAAAATGTTTTTTACTATTTATTTAAAATAAGTCTTCATTAGTCTAACACAAAGTGCACAAATCCTGAGTGCCAGGTCACCCAAGTAACTAAATTTTGTACAGTGGTGCCTAATATATGTGGGCCCTTAAATATGGAACTTGCTTTGTGTTACCCTTTTGGTGCACAGAATTTTGAAAACTTGTGTACCCCTCACATAACAAATGAAAAGTATACAGGACATTCTCATAAATGTACTTCTTTTTTTGGTGCAACAGCCCCCAGTGGGCCAGGGCCTTCTAATTCATGAGGTTTCTAGATCACACACGATGATGCAACACACTTGGTAGGGCTCCTCTGGACAAGTGATCAGCCTGTTGCAGAGACCTCTACCTGACAACAGACACCCATGCCCCTAGTGGGATTCAAACCCACTATCTCAGCAGGTGAGCAGCCGCAGACCTAAGCCTTAGACCACACAGCCACTGGGACTGGCCATAAATATACTTTGCTTCACACAATTTCATTCTAGAGGTTTTAAATTTCAAATGCTGTATATTAGAGAACATCATAAATGTGGTAAATGTTTCACCTATTGAATTGACATGGTACACTCTTGCGAACATGTTACTAAACCTTCAACATAACACACAGGTGACCCTGAACTCAAAACTTCTAACGTGCTAGGTTATTTCACCTTTAGCAAACAAAACTCAACTCTGTGAAAGTTACATACATGGTGATGGTGGCAATGGTAATGTTCCAGCAGCTCCTACACCATCCACTTCATCTTGTGCCACTCCTGTGACAACCCTTAGCTCCAAAGGAACTGCATCAATGGGCTGGAAAGTACCTGCTGGCAATCCCAACTGTGCAACATTTCCCTGACTTTCTGGACTACTGGACTCTCCAGGAACCATCCTCCTCAAACCAGGTGGTGGTGGAATATCATCCACTGAACTGTGTGCAGGCACTGTTTCAACACTTCCAGACTCAGAGACAAAACTTCCACCACCACTTTCCTCAGTCAGCTGTCCTGGGACCATTCTGTCAAGCAACAAGTCATCTGAAGAATTTTCAGCAGTATGCACTGAGTCCAAAACTTGCATTACGGTATTTTCAATTTCAGTAAACTGCCCTGGGACCATCCTACGCAAGCCTAGTGGTGGTGTCAAAATACCCTCATTGAAATTATCACCAGGCCTGACAACCATATTTTCTGGTTCAGAGCTGTTTGTGATGACATTCTGTTCAGTGATTTGACCAGGAACCATTCGATGAAGCTCATGCAGAGGCAAGAACCCTTCATGTGAAGCACTACTGTTACCATTTCTTGAAACTCGGTACTGTGTTTCAACAATATCTGGCATTGTGGATCTAATCTCTCTCTCATCACCAGTCAGCTGACCAGTCTCAAGATACTGATTTCGATCTGGCCCACAGTGGGGGGCCACCTCTTGGTTTTCAGGACTTGCACTGTAACTCGATGGTTGGGTCCACTGAGATACTGTGCCTCGCAGTTCATCCTGGAACAGGAGACAAATGTATTGCACCTTATAGAAGAGAATAACAGCTTTCACAGCAAATGAATGTTTTAAAGTTCTCTGGAGTGATTAGCCATATCAATGTTCAGCAGCTCAATCTTCATGTGACTAATCACCAAGAGAATTTTAGTGTAAAAACACCATGTCAGCACCATTTTTTCATAGGTTGCAAGTGCTTGGAATTTAGAAAAGAAAGGTCACTGACATGCCTATCTTTCAGATTTTACAGAAGCGATATAAAAAAAATTATCAGAAACTGTACACTATGTATCACTCATTAACACTTATAATGAAGCACATTTTCAAAAATATGATATTCACATTTATTTTATGGCTGAATAGAGTAAATCTGCACCCAATCCATGAACTTACACACACACACACACAAACACATACTAACTTACTTGAAAAAAGTTTCTAACATCTGCTCTAAAACCCACCTGGCCAACTGCAGCAGCATGCAGTCTCATTACAGGAGCTGTCTGCAGAACATCTACGAAGTCAGGTCTCTCCTTATTATCTGGTACAGTCTCTAGATTCACCACATCTTCTGCCATCAGAGGTGTTGTTTTCTTTTTTCTACCAATACTGCCTGAAGTTTCCACAGGCTTGAGGCTGTATGTTGGCTGCATGAGGGAGTTTATTGTGTGTGACATGATCTCTGGTAATGCTCCAAACTGAGCAACATTCGCACCCTTTTCAGTTGGTCCTACTGATGGAATGTGTGGATGGTTGTAATTTCTCTTGTCAACTACACCAGCTGCTCCTTCTCCACTGGGTGGACTGGCTCGATATTTCTGTACATGTTTCTGAGTCAGTGAGTACGGGTTATTGTTCTTTTTCTGAGTAATTCCAGTAGTCTTTGGAGGAGGTCCAGGAGCTGCCTGTATCGGAGTTATGTTCACATTACTTCCATGGGACAAGTTACTATGCCCTTGAAAAGCTGACATTGCTCCTGAATTTTCTTCTGTTTCAGGATAAACAATCTCTTTGTTTTCAACATCTGGGGATCTCAAATTTTCATTTGATACAGTTAAGTTTTCTAAAGCACTGGCAACACTTTCTATGGGCAATGTTTTAATGGTCTCTGTGGATATGTGAGCAATGTTCATCATGGTTTCTGGCTGTGCTGTAGGGAAGTCACTGTGTACATAGAGACTGGATGATGACAATGTTGAAATATTACCACCACCAGACATCTGACCATATGTATCACCTTGACTATACCCACTGTTTCCTTCACCTTGATTCCATGTTGTTGTCTCATTTGTGACCTGTTCTGAAGCACAGGCGTTACTACCATAACTTGGATACTCTTGCTGAGTATATAAATTTCTAGAGTCACTTATAGGTACATCTTGCGGACAATGTGGCTCCCCAGTTCTTTCTACATATCTACAATTCTGATCATCATTGCTAAATTCATAAGAGCCATGTGCATAACTCTGATGATACTGATCATTCTGCTGATTTATCAAAAGTGTATCTGTGATCAATGACAGATGAGGTACATTTGAATGAGGAGAAATCACTTCATTTCCTTCTACAGTCTGAGACAGCTCTTCAGAGCTTGGCAAACTCTCAGTAGACCACTGTGAGGAAAGGCCATCATTCCCTGTACTAGAACTCTGTTTACTTATATCTTGTTCTCTGCTTGAGCTTCCTCTGCTTAACTCAGGAACATCATTTGCTGGTGAGTCCAATTCTTCCTTAACGCTTTTCTCAGTCTTTGTGTCACTTTTACATACAGGAACATCTGAGAATTCTTCACCTCTCCTAACACAATCTACAGATGGGTGAGGAGCATCTTGTTCAATTGTTCCTACATTCTTTACCTCCTGTGCTACTACGTGGGATTCTCTGAGTCTGTCTTCACTCACCCCTGCTGTATAAGTCACTTGTTGAGAAATACTGTTCATATAACCTTGTTCAAAATCACTTTTGGCACCATGAGATTCATGACTATAATTAACATCCTGATTAAAATGAGATGGTGTACTTAATGCAGTATGCTGGTTCCCAGAGTTAAGAACTGGAGGAATTACATTATTGTTTCTTACAAAGTTCATTGTTAAGGGATTCTTATTTCCCGTAAGATTCTGTGAACCACCGCTCGAGAATAACGGTGTTTGATTACCAGAATCTGAACTAAATGATTCTGCTATAAGGGCTGCTGTACTGGGAGTCATTACTGTAGTAAATGAACCACTGCTGACAGACACATGCATAGGAGCATTGGTGTAATTCTGCCCATGATGACCTGAACTGTAGCCCACATCAGTACTTGGAACATTATGCTCTTGGTGAGTTGCTATGCTGTCTACTGACCAGCCCCACACTGGATCAGGGCAAACATTATTATTGTTGTTGTTCTTGTTCTTGTTGCTGCTCCTGTTGCTGACAGGCCCAGAATTTGCTGACATGCCAGATTCTTCCCAACCCCAATTCCATGGGTCTGGGTTAGGCCTAGCCACAGGCAGCACACTGAGGTTTCTGAAAGATTTATATCACAACAGTATTGTATTCAAAACACTGGAAGTTCTTGCTGAATTACAGATAAACACCAACACAATACCACAAAACATAAGAACGTAATTCAGTTAACATGCTATGCCAACAGAAAACTTGACATACCCTCATAAAAGATTTCCATATAACTATATGTTTTGCGGTGCTTCACAGTAAAACAAAAATACTAAGAAATATGATAAAACTCGTTATTGTTGTAAGTTTTAAAATATTTAATGGCTGTAGTATTCTTTCAGTATGGAACCAACTAGCTTCTCAGAATTCAGCACTTGGAGCAGAAGCTGTAGGCAAGCTCATAACACGTAGGAAAACTGGGCACCCTCAGAATTCTCAACCAACAGTCCAATTTCAATGCAGGATAAGGCAAAAATGCATGGAATTATGCATTTCTTTTACAGAACCTGAAGGCTCTTCACAGTGTTAACAAAACTCAACCATCCTTAAATCAGGAGAATCCAGTACACAACATCACACCCTATTTCATCGACACAATGTAATCCACCTACATCTAGGTCTTACAACTGGGCTCATTCAGATTGACGTACCAACGTTGCTTACGGATTTCTCATCTCTATCATGCACATTATATGACACATTCATCTCATTCTACTTGAATGGAATATCCTAATAAATTTATTAACATGGACATAACTTTATAAAAAGGTACAGTAGCCAAAACTATGTAATATACCACACAGTAGAAAGGCATTGAAACACTAAGAAAACACTTCATGACTTCTATGTTGCAAATATGTTATTATTCAATTCAGAATCTTTTTTCTTCCTAGCTTCCAACTAATAAGATAGAGATTAAATTACACTTACTTACTTACTCCATGGTGCAGAGTCCTTCTTGAGAAGCTAACTGGTTTGCAGCTAGTCAAGAAATTCCCCACATTTCACGGAACCTGAAGGTTCATTACCGCACTCGCAAGCGTCCGCCACCTATCTCTATCCTGGGCCAGCCCAATCCAGTCCATATACCCACATCCTACCTCCTGGAGATCCATCCTAATATTATCCACCCATCTATGCCTAGGCCCCCCCAGTGGTCTCATTCCCGCCGGCTTCCCCACCAAGACCCTATACACCCCCCTCTCCTCCCCCAT
>Ga0136643_10001634_pt1 | contig 27764 bp, 9 predicted proteins | sample TergutLab28metaG_FD_96883 | JGI IMG/M metagenome (GOLD analysis project Ga0136643, IMG submission 96883) | Labiotermes labralis P1 segment gut microbial communities from Petit-Saut dam, French Guiana - Lab288 P1 (version 3) (version 3) | ecosystem: Host-associated > Arthropoda: Insects >... | reverse complement strand
CCACATATTCCTGCCAGTTTTAATATGTATTTAGTAATCAAAAAGTGTGTAACAGCTGTCAAAGTTTCAAACTTCTCTGGCCATTATCTCCGTAACCGTTCAACTTTGGAAATAGGTGTTTTGGGTTATATCGGTATGATTTAACATAAGGAACACCCTCCCGAAGTCTGGCACATTCCTCCTGGGACACCCTGTATATCTTATCCCGTCTGACCTCGTGTAATCGCAATAAATATAAACTATATTTTACGTTTTAAATTCTATTGCTACTGTTTTCTGTTTCCATGATCTATTGAGATTCCTGACATTTAGAATCCTAAGCCTCGTGTTAATTTTCTTTCAAATGCACCGAAGAATCCCTCCAAATCCGAAAGGATGGGTATAACTCCGTAACATGCTCTTCTGATAGTCACACATTCGTAGAACTACTTCCACAAAATAATTCAAGGCACCTCCCAGCACGTTTGGGAATGTAACGTCAGTGCATATCCAAGAAAACACACGGCAATAATCAGAATTCTGTTTAGTAGGGAAACAATTCAGTTGGCGTAACACTATTAATCGTTATTAATTGTTTCGCCGTTATAAGTCTAATAAAAAAATTGTGGAGAGAATAATTGTAATTAATTTCAATATAATTGGGTATTTAATATAATCCAACTAGATACAATGATCAGTTTTTAACATATTATTACAGTACTCACTCACCCGGACTGAATAAGAGAGGGGGTGGTCCGGATTACCCGGCAATCCGGACCATCGAAGGGAAAATCGTGGTATAGGTAACATAAAAAGAAACTCACTCGGTGCTAAAGTAAAACTCCTTAAAGCCGAAATACTGTACCTAAGGGTCTAGCATGATGGTGATAATGATGATGATAATGGTAATAATAATAATAATAATAATAATTTCAGTAGGAAACACTGGACTATAGTTGGCACAAAATTGCCGTTGATGCGGATTACCGGGATTCGGATTGCTGATGGAACACGGCATTTACTTGACTATATCCGTTTACAATACCATTACGTTTTCAAAAGATACATTTGAACTCATAAGCAATTATAGAGTTCCTAGGTGTCTCGAATCAATAGACATAAAGGAGCTGACCGCATACATGTGGACACATTGGATCTGTGACCTTCTGTACGCCATTAAAGCAACATTTTTTTGTAAGTATTTGGTACACAAAACCAGAAACAATATGACAGAATTACTGAAGTGCATATTTTGTCCTACGAAAGAGGAAAAACCTTTTGTGCAGATCTTGCCTACTATCATTGCACTGATTAAATTAAGGATAACGCGTCTAGTCGGTTTCATACTAATCGACAAGTCCAGGAAATTAGAAACCTAACAGGTTCCCTTAGCCCCAGGCAGGTGGAGGGGGCACTCTCGCTTACAGCTGGGGTTTTTGCAACAGTTTCACCCGGCATCGTTTTGCCCGGTCACTCTCTCCATATTTAGTTCATTACGTTACTCTAGAGGCAAGAATCTTTCGCGTCACGCTGTATAAAATATTTTAGAATAAATCAAACAGCCGGCTGACTTTAGGATTGGTCTTCCTGGGATATGACGCTTTGAAGCCAAGGGACCACCCTGAAGATGAAGGTAGCAAACTCCTCCCGACGTTTGTGCCTATAAACCAAGCCACATGTGTTCATTCGCCTAAGACTTGAGTCTTCGTCATCACTGTTGGGGGGACCTGAGATCGAGTCGACTGGTTTGTCCGTGTCTGTCTGTACATTCTCCACAATTTGCGCTCAATGCTCGTCAACCCCACCCCGAGTCCCTTTAATATACTACTCGTCCCCATACCGTTTCCTAAAGTGTGTAATTTTAAACAGTTACAGTCATTTACTCTTCAGTCGACCTAGTAGCCCCTTTCGCAAAATTTGCAACCAAAATACTGTAGCCTATGCACTTACAGTATCCTTATCAGTGCCACATGTCTAGTCTTTTTGTCTTAATTAATTTTGCTAACAATCTTGGTAAATCAAGAGGGATTTCTGATCGAAAAAGTAGCTGATTATCGGTCTTAATGGCCAGAATTCAATTCCCTTGTAGGGGCACGGATTCTGTACTATTTTCCAGTGAATTATGAGGTTGGATTGCGAAGTTGGGTACTTGTGTAACGTAGTGCCAAAGTTGGGTACTTGTGTAACGTAGTGCCAAAGTTGATCATTTAGACACTTCAGTCCCCAAATAGGCCCTTATGATCGGTTTCCTTTCATATACGTTGTCTCACTTTGTCCTGGCGTTGTGAGTGCCGTTAAATTATATTAAACTGTGATTAGCGTGGCAAAGAACGTTAATTTCAATGCCTTGGACGTTTAAAAGAGAATCCTCTTATATCCATCATGTGACAGATCGATTTTTTAACACATGCCCTATCAATTTTTTTAACATTGCTCTTTTCTACATATCGAGATCACCTTACGCCTTGTATTCGACACAGGAACTCCAGATTTCGAACCTGGTAGGTTGTACTGATACGATAAAATTCAGCACTGTGGGTCATCGGAGGGCTGCTACGCGGAAGCGGAAGTTATGAGGAGTCTGCGACGATGAAAGTACATCTAGGTTCCATCTATTGACAACTTTCGGGACTGCTTTTGACTTATAGTTACTCTGATCCATGCGGTTATAGTGATATAAATCGATAATTTTCCGTTTCACGGCGGAATATGTATACGTTTTAACAATCTAATAGTTTTTCAGCTTACGTTCCTCAGGTTTTCGCCTTGCATCAAAAGCTGCATCAAGAAGTCCACATTTTATGAACAGTCAACACTCCTATCACCAGTGGTTATCGGGAATTCGTAACCCATAATCAACAGGTAGACCCAATAAACGAAAGCATCCCGCAGATATTATGATATAAACTTTGAATAAAGAGATATAACTGTATGAAAAAGTTAAGATAACTTTACAACAGATGTGTTAAAGTGTCACCTCTTTACGTTTAACTCTAGGAACAGTTGTTTTCATCCCAGTGTATGTAACTTTAAGGTCAAGTAGAGCCCTTATGAAAAGCCTGGCAACCATGAGCTGGACCAGTAATTGGCAACGAATGTGCTAGATTCAGAATGCGAACACCAGAACAAACCAATAATAACGGATGTAGAAGTTTCCATGGACGTAGTGTCAAGGTGAATCTCTCCCTACCCATTCTGTAACTGGACCAGGGAAAGTTGTTGCTGGCCGGGAGTTGCGTAATTGGCCACGGGTTTTTGTGACCATCAGAAGCAATTGGCTGTTCTTGACGTCACAGAGCCAGACTGCTTCCTCGAGATCGAGTACATGGCATCTGCTACTTTATGCTTTGCCTCGCTGGCATAGACCATAACCAGTCAACTATAAAAGAATAATTAAGTAACCACCTATTCAGTGAATGATGTAACCAGCTACAGAAAAAATCGAACTACTGAACTATTCTTTCAACCAAAGAACTTACCACTGGTGAGTTTTCAGGTCATCGCAGCAGTGTAGCTGAGGATTTCATTCTTCTGGGTTTTGATAATGCATCATTCTTCTTGTATATTGCGACCCTTAAAGATGAGGTCACTTTCTTTCCCAAAAATGTCAAGATTCAGTTACCTACTGAAATGGCATCATGTCCCAGAAGAATGGAATCCATGACTTGCCACTTACTGGGTCAGTTAGCTTATGATAGTGGATTAGTGAGTGTGAACAAGGAAGTTTCTGACATGTGACCACACATGCTACCTTTACCTACTGTGTGATGAGAGGTGAGTAGGGGCTACTTAGTAAATTTGTACAAACAGAATGTTCTTGCAAACATGCTGTGCTTATCATACCACTTCTGGTACCATGCATCCTGTACCAATCAGCAGAGAAAGTTGTAGGGGAAATTGCAATAAACCTGTGTACATACAAGGTCATAGTGCCTGGTGCATGTCATAAATTGTTGCTGCCATTGTACTGCTGTATAATTAGTTCAGGAAGAGCAAATGGAACCATAATATATGTGAGTGACTTCACTGCTTTAATTTAACTGTGAAACCTATAAGGCCCATTTTTTTCCTCACTTCTTGACAGAGTAGCATGCTGGTTGTTCATTTAGTGGGGTGTGTGGATGGTTCAAATGTGACAGACCTATTTTATAGTCTGTACACTGAACTATAAAAATAATACCTTTAAATTTAACCATAGACTTAACTAATTCTTGTATATGACATGAAAATTTGGTTGTTGCAGCACATAGAAGCAGTGGTGGCAAATGCACCATCACGGGGCAGTCACAAGTATAACCCAAGAGATGAGCGACTCGCAGTAGAAGGTCCAGGTGCCTGGCATCCAGAGAGAACACAGCCCCGTCAGTCTAGCGAGCAGTTACCCCCCCAGCAGATTGCACCTAGTGACCGCAGCTCTGCAGTGAAGAGCAGGAAAAGGACCAGCAGTGGAAGCGCAATTATACACGTGAGTGCAGTACAGTTGTGACGCTTCATGTAGCATAACTCATTAGATGTTACCTTCATAAAATGGAACAAGGCTTCAGTATGTATAATGTGTTTATCAACAGTGTCACTATAAACTAGGCCTCAAACCATTTCTGTTATGCTGTCACATTACTGCTATCACAATAAAGAACAGTTTAATTCAGAATCAGAGAAGTCTGGAGTGGCAAAAAGTATAGCTATTGCATAAAGCCACTACTAAAGTATTCCCATATCACTGTCTCTTACCCAGTAAATTGTTGGTATAGCAAGTCATATTAATCCCAATCATAGGTTAACAGTTTTCTGATAAGCAGACATGTCTAGTAATGTCTAACACTAACGAGCTTCCCCAACTGAGGTATTGTGTAATTTTACTTAGATGTAAAGCAACTTAAAAGTGACACAACATGCTTCCACCCATCATGGAGGCCTTCACTTTGAAGTGATCATCACTGAAATGAAGGAGGCTTTCAGCCAATGTGATCACGACCTGCCATGAGTTCCATCTCCAGACATCAATTCAACCAAGCATTCCTTTCTAAAGAACTAACTTCCCACCAGTAGCATTAGGGTAAGCCCTTAGTTTTAGCATTAGTTTTGAAGGCTCAATTTTCACATACCAGCCATGGGTTCTATATGCAGGAACGGTTAACTTAGAGAGGAGGACTGACTTCAGCTTTCAGTTTTGCTTTTTTCACTATTCTTTATGTCCATTTATCACAGATACAAAGCCACTTTTATAATGTGTTACACAAAAAGTTTTTGTACAATGAGTCCTTTTAGGAAAACTGATCAAGTATCCTACTCACAAATCTGACGCCCGTGTAAATTGAATGTTAGAGGAACCTTTGGCCTGACATGAATCAAAATTAAACCTATGAGACAACCTTCAATGTACAGTACCAAGTTTTATAAAAATATCTCAGCAGTTTAGGAACCAAGGTTGCTCACAGATGATTCCAAGTTCCTTGTACTAGTAATTTAATCAATTTTATGCTCTTTTTGTAATAATTCAGAGAGAATCTCTGTTTGTTTCTCATTACTGCCAAGGTTTCCATCCCTGGTGGGGACATTTGGAACTTCATTAATTTCATACAATAACTTGGGTGCCTTATTTCTTCCATCCCATTCAACAATGGGTCTCTTTCATCAGACACAAATGAAGCTGGTGCAATAAGCTAATTTGTCATTCTAAGAAACAACTACAATGAAAATGCAAGAGTTTTCTCACAGCACTCAACACATCCTCATGATTTTGAGCTGAGCAACAGGTTGAAATCTTTACCCTTAACGTGGCGTAGCTGTTGCATGATTAGGTTTGCCACTGTTATAAACCAACCATATAGCAAAAGCAGCTTACACTGTTGCAAACAATGCATTTGGAAAATGTGTTCATATTCCAGTGATGCACAATTTATGCTCTTGCTCAAACACACAGATGTTAACAGTGCCTTCTCATGTGCTTCTTTGTACATAACATTGAACAGTGTAGACACACATATGATGAGTGAAGCAGAAGCTTATTGAAAAATTTAAATCCTGTATTCCTTTTATCTGCTTTGTGATAACATATACTGTCTGCAGGTTCCTGAACCAGAGAGTGCATCCTCAGTGAAGACCCAGGTGACAAATCAACTCATCTCCCCACGCACAACATACCGTGAACGGTATTTTGCTACAGAAGAGACAACCATCAGGTCAGAGGGCCCCAGGCAACACATTGACAGTACTCCAACCTCCAGACATGTCTCTGCTGCAGGGAACAACAGTAAAATTGAGCACAGGAGAACTCAAACAAGTTCTCACAGGTCAGAAGGGCACCCAGCAGGATCTTCAAGGAGGTCCCAAGATAGAAGAGACTCAGCGCTGTCTGTAGAATTTCCCCATAGGTCAGAAGGCCCCTCAGAAAAGTCATCAAGGAATTCCCAAATTAGGAGAAACTCAGCACAATCTGCAGAGCCTCCCCATAGGTCAGAAGGCCCCTCATCAGAATCTTCAAGGAATTCCCAAAATAGGAAAGAATCAGCACTATATGCAGAGGCTCCCAAAATATCTGGCAGACGTGGTGTATCCACTGGAGGTCGCTGGCAGCAGAGCTCACTGACCAGTGGCATTGCACTAGCTAATGTAAGGCACAGTGCCTCATTGCAGTCCCTCAGAACAGAAACATCCTCATTATCTCCATTAACAGAATCCTTAACAACTGTCCAAGTAGTACATGAAAGAGGAGTATCTGCTCCAGTGTCCAACACAACAGGTGTACCAGCACACCTAGGATTAAAGCAAGCACTTCTAGTTACAGATGCTCCAGAGCCAGTAAGCATTAAGAGAGTGAACCTGTTTGAAATGAGAAGGATAGATGATCTGGGCAGAAGTGGCAGGAAGTTTAATTCATCCCAGACGGGTGATAGCAGGAACAGGAATGGAGTTGCTAATTCTGTATCTGACTCAGCAAGTTCTGGCAACACACGACATCACAATAGGTGGCCTTCAAATTATATCAGTAAACTTCCAGAAGTATCAAGCAGTGCCTTTGCTTTGTCAGACAGTTCCTCAACTGATATCCCAAGGATAGGGTTCACCAGAAGGACAACCACAGCAGAAGTTACCCCTAGGGAAGCAAATATGAGATCCACATCAACATTTGCAAGTCATCAAAATGTTGCTGAAGTAGGTGCTCGAGTAAATGAACCAAGAAGTAGAGGACAGTTCCGAAACAGGTCCAGAGAATTGGCAGGGACAGAAAGAAGTACAGAGACCAGACAACAGAGGACATATCACAGAACCTCTGTCAGGCTGGATGGAAGCAGAAATAAGTTATCAGCTGATGCAATGACAAATGGCCAGCCACAGGCCTCAGCAAGGAACCTGGGTGGTGAGACCATGTCTAGAAGCAGTGATGTTACTCAAAAGCCTCTGAAGGGTAGAGGTGGAAATAGAAGGAACCACTCTAGAGGAGAGGAGCTTGAAATCTTTAAGGTAACAATGTTATTGGTTGTGGTACTGTTGAAATTCATGCCCTATAAGACCAAAACTAATTCTGCTATAATGAAACTAGAAGGACTTTGAGTCACTTGAATCCTGTTCTTATCTTCACAGTTTGTTTGCAGAAGATATATCTTATTATTATCCTTCACAAACATTGCCATTACGAGAGCAAGTGTATGTATGGATAGCTAGCACAAATATTAGCTACCACAATGTACACTTGCCGTTCTCCAAATGTGAACACTTAAAATTCTGTAACACTGTGATATTCGCATTATATGGACCAATTATGCACATACATCTACTGCGAACTTTATGATGCCCACAATTTTAAGGACCAAAATTTTAATCTATTTGATAATTTATCTGTGTTTTATGTATGCTTGCTCGATATAATATTCCCGAGGATGACCCAAAGAAGATCGAAGCATGTCGGTATCTTAGTGGATTTTATGTAAAAATGTACATTTTAATACTTGTGAATTTGCCGTTATTATCTATTAAGTTCTTCATTAATGCTCAGATACGAATACCACTCTTAAGATGTCAATATCAATTAATTCTTAGGTATTCACCCTGTTTTGCTTTGAATTTAGTCTGCTCCCAGCTGGGAGAGGTCTGAGGATACACCACAGAGTCAACCCAGTGCAGAGGAGGAAGTCAAAAAGCTGCAGAAGCAAGATATGTTGAAGATCATGAGGGACTCTGAGGTATGCTGTCTACTGCATTAAAATGTATGTCATTCTGGGTGTGTGAAAACCAAACTTTAAGGTTAGTGCCTGTAATATAAAAAAAGTGAGCGTTATTTGTTTATTTGGTCATTGCACATGCAATTATGCATGACTAGAGGAAGTGCCCATTTATTGCCCAAGTTTTGTGTTAGACAAACTGTTCAAAAATATTAATTATTATGCATCCCGGCATGATGTGCTTAAGGTGAATGCAGGGATATTATGTCTGGTTGTCCATCCATCCATAATCTGTCTCCTCATCTGCATGTTTCAACTCAAGAGCCTTTTAACTTATTTTGATGAAATTTGTTGTGAATCGTATGTCGATGCTCTTTTACTTTTCAACAGTCTATAATAAAAATGCTGTGGCTAAACATCAAGAATGCTGCAAATTTAATAGTTTGAAATATATTAATGCAAATGAAAATACAGAATTATATAAAATATAATATGATGCAACTTACATAATACAGTACAAGTACATATAATAATATATCCCTTTTATTGATTATAAACCAACAGTCTAAAACATTCAGACTACAGATATTAATAAGACATAATTCAATACAATACGTCTTATCCTTAATCTCCTCCTCCTCTTCTGCCTCCTTCTGTTTACATTTCCTGTTCTTCAGGCCCCATTTGGCCCACATGTACAAATTTTCATTTTTGTGTAAGTGAAATGCAATATAAGTATATCAAACATTACAGTACAATAGGTGCACAAACCACATTTTTGTTTAAGTTCTTGGAGCACCAAATATACCAATTTCGTTAAGTTACAGAAGAAGAAGTCTTAGAATTGCGTTTTAATTGGTGGGCTACACATGGATTATTTTTAATAATGATACTGCTACAAATCTCACTCTTTAAATTGCACTATCAGTCCATGTCACATGTAATGATTATGCTAACTAAAGATTAGGCATCCAGAGTTAGCCTGCAGTGTTGCCTGTACACTAGATTAAACACCTTGTAACCCTAATCCAGTTATTAGATCCTCATCTGGAATGATGAACGGAACGACATGAAGTCTTCAAGAGACTTACTTGAGTTCCTAATATACCTTTTGTCAAAGTGTATTTTTTTATATAAGATCTGATTGTAAAGACAAACTATGCAATGTTCTAGGAAGAGGAAACACATGCTGATGGTAGCACTGACCTGGAGGAATCTTTCATTACGCGCAGCTCACAACAGGTGGTGTCAGTATCAGTACACCCTTCCAGTAGGGATCAGGTGAAAGAGAGGCAGGTATGGGGCTGAAGAAACATTGCTGTAATAATGGAACAATGCTGTCAAGCAGGATAATGTGCAAGATTTCATAACGTACAACTAATTCCACTGTGTGGGATCTTCATAATCAGGAACTGTTTTATACTGCTTGTGAATAAATCTTCTGTTATGGAACCTGAGAGCTCATCAGCATGTTCACATAAACCCAACATTGTTTCCTACTCTCAACAAACTCCATGTTCATTCCTTCTGGATTACTTTTCCATGCCTCATTTCTCTCTTAATTTATTTTAATATTGTTATCCCAAGTGTTCTGTTCCCATTATATTTTCAGCAAACATTCTGTTTGTACTGCTATCATACATATTGGATTAATGGTTGGATTATTGATTATATAAAGGTGATTCTGTATAGTTTTCTCCTATTCCTCATGTTAATCCCAACACTATTGAAAGGAGCACATGAATTGCGAAGAACTGTACTATATACTTCTTCCTTTGCTGCATCTTCTATCTTTGGTATGAATATTCTCCTAAGAATTTTGTTCTCAAATACTCTCATTCTCTAAGATTTCAGCTTGTCACAGTGGTGGAAATTCATTATTATGGAATGTTGGGTTACAACATTTGAGTTATGGCAGGTGGTTAGCTATATTTTGGAAGAATATGCTGTGTCCTCTTGGTATCAGGAGATAGACATATAGGTGAAGGTGCAGGCAATGCATTCTTCTGAAATATTCATATCTGCCTACCATAGTAACCAGAGAACTCACATCCTGTGTTCTAGCCACAAAATGAGAGACCAGTTAAGTAGTACTTCTGCGTAAACCATTTAACTTCCTATGTCATGTACAACAATTTATGGATCACAAGATTTAAATTAATGTCACAAACTTACCACATCTGCACTATGTTGCTGTCAGATTGACTGTTCATCCTTCAATGAAAGTAAAGTCAAGGTATTTTCCATTCCTCATTCATTGTTAATTGTAGGATTTCAGTTCTTATTTATGTTTCAGGGTAACCATTAGGATTGCTATAATAATAAAAGTGCCATCACATAACTATCTTACATTAATTTTCATATATATATATGGGCTTATGCACTGATTATAAATAATGAAAAGTGTTATTCTGATTACAGATAGAAACTACAGTCAGTCAGAACTAATAACTCTTAGCTGTTTATTAATTACTGAATAATATAAGTTTTCAGGTGAAACTTTTTGTCTAACAATCCTTCAGCCTCAGCCAAATCCCGAGTAATGATAGTTGTCCACGCCTGTCTTAGGTAGCTTCTTTTAATATTGCCTATAAAATGTCATTTTTGTAATATTATGTTTGTTTCCAGAGATTTGCAAGTATCGACCATAGATCTAGAGGCGAATCAAAGGCTAGTGGCTACAATACAGTAAAATCCAAGGCAGTGTTCAGCATGCCTAATGTCACTACAGATGCTAACAAGGTCAAACCAAGAACTGCCAACCTCTTGGTGAGTGCTGCTGAGAAGAATGACTTTGAGAAGAATGCTTTTTTACTGTGTTTAGATGCTATATGGCTTGGTATATGGATATCAGTATTTCAGAGTAATGTGCTGCCTCCATTTTGAGGACAGAAAAGTCATAATCTTCTACCATTAAGATACCTCTGCATCCCACAGTAACCCACTTCTCATGTTCACCAGTGACAGCATATCAGATCTCATTAATATTTTTAGGTCTGGCTGCTAGTACATTTGTCACATCTTCAAATAAGGAATGACTCTTTCCCCCTTCCCCCATATTCTACCTAGCACATTATTCATAAATGTCTTGCCTTTAATCACTTCATGCTATGTAATTTGTCTCGGATCTCAGAACTTCTGTTCATAAAACACCTTCTGCCTAAGAATTTTGTGATGACACCCCTAACCAAAACCACAATTACATACTTAAAAACCATTGGTGGTGAGATGTTTGGGATGGTTAGTTTGATTGATGGACTACCTGTCTGATTGACTGATTAACTGACTGACTTATCTAGTTCAAGACCAGAGAACCTGTGAAAATGGGGAAATCAAGACAGAAGCTTTATTTCAGTGGGGTCAGGAGTTTGTGCTCAAATTATAATCAGTTGCCACTAGCAAGGACTAAGTATAATGCAATACATAGAAGTCCAAAGCAGTAATGTGTGCAAGGAAGTAAGAAGTTCTTCTGTTTAATGAAAAGTTATAGTATTTAGACCCATGGCTAGATAGTTACATCGTAATTTTTCTAATGCGTCACGTAATTGGAAATTTCTGATATGATGCATTGGTTGATGCTTGTTCTTGTATTTTGTTGCACTAGATGACTGATAGCGTGGTATGAATGATTAAATATCATGAAATGTGTTAGAAAAATTTCATTAACATTTCTGTCTTCCAGAATGCATGTGAAGTATTGTTTTAAACCTTAAATATTGAACTTATTGGCCAAACAGTAGCATCTCATTGAGTTTTCACCCCTTCGCTGTTATTGCAGGTGGCACCGACACCTCCACCAAAGAGCACAGACACTAATGTAGGAGAAATTAAAGTTAAAAAAACCGAGGTAATAGGGCGATACAGTCAACTGCAAAGCAGTAAGTTCAGTAAAACTGAAGCCAAGGACAGCAACAGTGAGAGCAACAATGTGATCACCACTCTGCCACCCTTCACTAGGTACAGCTCCAGGAAATGTGCTGCTATGACTGATGAGAAAAATTTCAACAAATGTTCATCCACTAGTCCAAGAGGAAAGTCCTATGAAGGAACACGCCAGGTCCATATTATTCATCATATTTTCAGTCCATTATCAGTATTTTCTGTCCATAGACAGACATTCTGACTGTCAAGTAAGGTGTTTCTAGCCAGCAGAAGATAGGAGCCATGAGAATGTCTTAACAGAATGTGGCTGTTAACATTTATTGTTCTTATGAAACATGACAAAAATGTGCTGTAATTGACACACAGCATCCACTTATTAAATTACAATAGTTTATTATTTGTTGTATTTGAAATCAAATTATTTTATGACATAGTTGATTTATCTTCCTTCCATTCTACATTATGTCTGAATAAAAATCTCTTGCTGCAGAGTATACATCCATATTTCACAGGTTTATGGCCCTATGTTGGTACTGTGGGTTTAAAAAGGCTGTAAAATTCTATAGTTTGCACACAATGAATGAGTTTGGCAGAAGAAATTGTCAGTAACATGCTGAAATGCATGAGCTTCATCATCCTCTCATACCATTGCCCAGTAATCTCTCTGCCTAAAAAAGGAACCAGGAAGGAAAATAAATGATATGATATATGATGTGATATGATGTGATATATGATATTATATGATATGATATGATAGGTGCTAAAATGATTTACGTTTTTTCATAATCAAGCAATGGCACTACAGTCAAACATGATGGAACTTTTTGGTATTGGTTTTCCCCTATCTTAGCGGTTTGGGTTTCCTCCAGTCATTATTAGAATTGTCTGTATGTGCAAGTAGGTCTTAAAGTAAAGAATTCACTAAAATTATACAGTGTAAATGAAAATTTGTATAGAATTATTCAGGATTTCATTTCACGAAAATTTATTGAACAGTTGTAGAGTTGTAATATGTACAGACAACGGAGGTATGGATGGACAAAAAAGCAATGTTAGTATGCGCTCCCCAGGGATATGAAACAACTGAAAATGTATTGAAAGGGTGACAACATTCAGACCAAGTCTCATAAATGAAAAACTGTTTAGGATTTAAAATTTTCATATTGCAGTTGAATTAACTGCAGGCACAAAGTTCAGTACTACAGATTTCAATGCAACACTGTTCCTTCTGGAATTTCTACTGGAATTATCTCTCTCCTTTGTTATCAACAAGCCAACTATATCCTACAGGAGACATCAGATGTTCCAGCGACAAAGATGCAACAGCAAGTGCTGACCTCAACATCGGCACCTTCTGCTCCAAATTCAGCTATCTCGCACGCAAGTAGAAGTGAATTCAAGCTTCAACTTGCTTCATTGACAGACAACCTTTCCCCATCCTCCATATCTGCTGTCACGAAGGCACAGCCTCAGTCTTCATCTGTGCCAACAGCTAAGAAATTGCTGGACAGTCATGTGCATACTGTGGACACAGGGAAAGGAGGGAACTCTCGGACAAGCAAGGTATTGAAAATACTCAGCACCACATTCAACATCCAGCTTCAGGAGAAGTTTGGAGCTTACAAGGGGTGACAACTGGATAGTCTGTGCCCCTAAGAGTTAGTAGCAATCTGTTACATTGTAATTACAAAAGAAAATAGCATACAATTCAACATGAATAAGGAGGTGTGCTCCAATTCAAGACTACTTGCATTTTTAAGTAATCTGGTGTAGACATAAACGCAGAGAAAACTAGATAAATATTCGTGTGTTATCACCATGATGGAGAATTTGATCATAATAAAAAACAGCTCATAATGGCAGTGATAAATTAAAATTACTGTCAAGAAGAAATTAAGAACAATTTCAGTTTGGAGAAACCAAGTTTTCATTTGGTTAAATATATTTTATCTTTCAGTCTCCCATCTTCGAACATAAAGGTTAAAATATACAAAACTACAATTTCAACCTGTTGTTTTGCACGAGTGTGAAATTGATCTTTCACTCTAAGAGAAGAATGTAAATTGATATTATTTCGACCTAAGAAGGAGGATGTAATTGCAGGCTACACTATTAACTTCTCATCAGTACCTAGTCTTTCCTTCCAGCTTTCTGATTAAAATTTTGTATGAATTTCTTATCTCTCAATTGCATAGTACATGTCCTGGTTATTTTGCCTTACTTTCTTTGAGCATCCTTATAACAGGTTTATTTGGCAAAGAGTGTTACAAAACAAGGAAGTGTGTAAACTGTGTTGTTCCCCCAATAATGTTGTAGAATAGTGAAATCTGGGACACCAGTTTGGCAAGCTTGTGACTGGTTGGGGTAGAATAGTAAGGCAAGCAAAATTTTGGTGGGGAAGTTCTTGAGAACCATCTATCTGGAAAACCAAGAAGGAGTTCAGAGGATAACATTAATATCAATTTTAGAAACACAGTTTTGAAAGTCTGAGATGAATGGATTAGAATCATGTGAAATGGTAAACATGAACCAATCCATGTACAGGCCTGGAGTGGCCCCGAGGGTTCCAGCAGCTTGAGGCTTCCAGATTTCAAGACAATCGGCACATTAAGGTGGTAAGGTTGTCAGCCTTACACACCGGCTACGTTTACCCTCTCGAAACATGTCTGGTTCTCATTTCTGTTAGAGGCTGAGTCAACCAAAAGGCCATTGTGCATCTGAAAGTATTATGTCAATGAAAAATTCCAATAACACCATCAGGAATTGAACCCGCGACCTTCAGGCTAGTAACACAACTCACTGCGCCACTGTGTGACCCCTACGTGAAATGGTAGGTTCTGTTATTAGCAGTGCAAAACCTTTATGGTTTGTTTCTATAATTATTGTTGGTCGTTTGTGTGGTTGATTCGAGTTATTTTTAAAAATACCTGGTACTGTTAGATTTGTGAATTATATAAAATAGATGTTACAACGGACTAATATAAATTCGAGAATGAAAACTTTGCATCAAATTTCATTGAAATTCATTGGAGCATTTTGAATATGTTTGCAGGTATCTGTGGTAACATCACATTCATTTGTAGCCAACATCCCTCGCTTCAGCTCACGGTACAGAAGTGAGCTGCTGCGAGGAACAGGATATGGCTCCCGGGGCAGTTCTACTCCTGTGTATGTGCCCACTGTTCCAACAGTCAGCACCACCAGCACCACTGAGCAGACCATGTTCTCTGTAAGTTTGCACCAACCTACAGCACAGTGGTATAGCTGGCTGAAAGTCATACATTGACAGGTGCATATTGCATCCTCTGAAAGAAAGTTTCATTTCATACAAGATTAGTTGACAGTATTTTGCCTTTTCATTTATATACTTACCCCTTAGTGTGCACCCACATACAGCACCATCTCCAATGGCATTTGATAACTTATGGTCATTAATTCAGAGTACACTTTTGGCACTTTGTAGCAATATACCGTCCTTGTCAAATCATAATACATTATGTCACTGAAAATCTCTCCCTTATAATGGAAGTCATAAAATAAATTCACAACTTCAGCGGTACTGATTTTAACTCTTCTCACAGTAACACATCCCTTACCATGTACAAATCATCAGAAACAGTAGTAAAAACCTTTGTTGTTCAATGAATTATTTCCATTAAATGCAGGTAAATTGCTATGATTTATATAGATTAAAACAGTTTTAAAATTAGGATGAGTTCTGAGCCAGCTAATCATGACAGTATTGTTTAAATGTCACAGCTCAGTAGTAACAGTGTGTTGTCTTCAAGAAATGTTTACAATTATGAACAACATACAGCATCATTTCAGACTGTGCCAGTTAAAACCAAGAGAAATAATGCACATTCATGTGTGTAAACAAATATTTAAAAAAACATATTCCTAGAGACAGTGTAACTCATTATGGCGTTCCAAATTAAATAAGTTATGGTGGTATGGTGGGGTAAAATATACATGTATGATTTTAGTAGTGAAATCTGTTGGAAAGGCGCCATCTGGAAGACTAAGAAAAGATGTAAATTACAATTGCAGTGGGGTGGGGAGAGGGGGAATAATACAATGCAATGCAAGGATTTCTGTAAACCAAAAGAAGTGGCTTAAAGTCATGTCTTGTGGTCGATGTCAGTATTAATGGAATTGTGCCTTGTGGTTATACAGTGACAGAGCTAGTTACTCAGTTAATGGCAAGCGCAGTGAGGTTAAAGTAAAAGTGATTCAGAGAGTGTAGAAGACCATGTCTGCATATAAATTTCTGCTACTTCTCCTCCTAATGTTACTTTTTGCTTCTTCTTCTTTTCCTTTTGCATTGCCTGCCTATTTTAAAGGAAGCTTGCAGAGTTTAAGAGCTTTAAGATGTTGCCCTGCACGTCAAGTTAAATCATCCACTACTTTACATTCACACATTTGTCACGTAATCTACACTGTTTAAATTTTTTATGCTTTGACCATCTTTAAGTCATGGAGAATGCTGATACATTCATACCAGAATCATTCCCAGTCTGTGCCTTATTACTCCAGGCTGCTGCTGCATTCATACTCTTACTCGACTTATCATAGGCTAATAGAGCACAGGCCACCCTTTATTTTGTTTTGCTAATCATGACATCTTTCTTGTAATAAACAAATGGAGACAGACAACAAAAATGTTTAAAACTGACATACTTTATGATTTTCACCGCAAACAGACCTTGGGACAAGTGTCACTTCTAGATCACAACTTTGTGCTTCAACTACATTATAATTAGAAGACACTGAGATTTTTGTTGTACAGGTGACTCTAGATATATATATATATATATATATATATATAGTGGTGTGTTACACATAATATATGAACTGAGAAAAATATATCATGTAATAACAGGGGTATTATATTCAAACACGCAAGATGTTTCAGGATTAAATTAAACATGAATATATGTATTTTTTAATATATATTAAGCTGCAAACTGTAAATAATTATGCATAACTACAAAATATTAATGAAGAATATGAAAATTAAAATGACATGTCAATTCAAAATTAATAAATTTAACCATGAACAAGGCTAGATCTTTCTTACTACAACAGACTGGGGAGTTTTTAGACAACTGAGTCATTGAACTGTTAAGTTGAAAGTGCTAGACTGAAATTAATATGTAAATAACTGTGTTTGATCAATAAAATGTGTGTGGCTCTTTACAGCCAGTTTGTTTTATGCTATCGCATGCAGGATATTTAAATTTTACCTGTCTTTTAACAGTATTAACCTGGGTACATTTTGTCAGGTACTGAAGGTACTTACATGCAATAATATCACGTTAAGACAACAATAACAATGATACAGTGGTTTGCCACATTCTTCTTCGTAACAAATGTGTTTGTAAACTAAAGGAACATTACAGTGAAATTTTCCAGAGTATCTGTTTAATCAAAAGTAATATTAGTTTTTGTGTAAGTTGGTGTGTGTTCTCTGAAAGCCATAATGAAAATGGTATCTGTCCTTGGTTTCATCTGATCAGAACTTCATTTACAATGGGCAAACCAGTTGTGACATGAAGATGACAGTTTGAAGACAAGTTGCTCTCATGTGCCAGTCTACACCATCCTTTGATTTATGGTCTCAGTGCCTGTTAGTGTGTCTGTACAGATACCTGTGAAATTAAGTTAGATATAGCAGACCAACAGTGTAAAGAAAACCAACTTGATGCAAACTTATATTTCATCAACCTCTACATGTTTCGAGCATATCTAGGCCCGTCATCAGGAGGTACGACCATATGTATACAACATTTGGTACTTATTATTCTTTTTAGATGATTGTTGTCCTGTTCCAATCCATAGGATGGATTGGATTCCAATCCATCCAGGACAACAGACAGTCATCTAAAAAGAATAAGTACCAAATATTGTATAGGTGTGGTTGCACCTCCTGTTCATGGGCTTAGATACATCCAAAACATGTAGAGGTTGACGAAATATACTAAGAATAAGTTGTGCATCAAGTTGGTTTTTCTTTACATGATTATATCGAGAAGCACGGTCAACAAAACATAAAATATAGCGGAACAAGTAACAGTAATCACTATTAGCTGAGAAGCAAGCAGACTAGGCTATTGATAAATTATTCCCCTTTTTATACATTCATAGGTTTCTTAGAGGTGCATGTTGGTAGTGTATATAAAGCAGTTTTTTTATTTCTTAGAGCATTTTATCTTTTATTATACATATCCCAAGTGCTCAAACCAAGCTAAGAGGAAATAATGGAAACCAATTTCTGAGCCTTCAGAGACAGAATAAAGTAGCCTAATGTACTAGAACCTGCTTCTTTTGTTATTTTTAACATCAAGTGTCAATTTATGAACTAGGTAGTTGTGTGGCCTTCCAAGATAGATGTAATATTGCCTCAACTCATTGTAAAATCGTGCAGTTTTTGTGTCATAATTAATCTTTAAAAAATAGACAATTTTAGGTTCATGTTTGTGAGATGTAAAAGTTAGCATCAGCCATAGAAAATAGACGTATAGAATTATGAATGAAGATATAATATAAATGTACTTATCTGTGTGAAGTGGTGTTGTACGTGTCAAGAAGAAGGTAAAGGTGCACATTTTTTAAGTTATATCTGATGAATGTAACCTAGTAATAGTCTGCCTTATACAGAGAAGTGTCATGAAATGCTGTGCAATATTTTGCATATGACAAAAATCCTTTCACATTTTTAGCACGTACAGTACCATTCTGGACATGTGTGTCTGGGAAGTATCCAGTTTTGCATCATGACTCATAAGTGGGTATTTTAATTTTAAATTTTTCATGATATTCCTTATCTTTCCAGGTTAATTTTCAGAAATCAGGTATAGCATAAAATTTAATGCAACTGCTTCTTTATAAATACCTGTCCAGGCATTGTTTATAATTACCATTCGGTTTCATTCCATGTTATCATGTCTCTCCAGCTGAAATATAACTGCAGAGAAAACTAAGAATTCATCAAGTCCATTGTATCTGATCTTTGTGTGTGCATGATGCAGATTATGGTTCCTTTTAAATTTCTGAAATGCAGCAGAACTGCATCCTTTCAGAATACTTGCATTTTTTTTGTCAGAGTGATACATAATAAATGTTTTCTACAGGCCTAAACACAGGAATTAAATAAAAGGGATGTTCATGAAATTCTGTGGAATATTTGTCAATTAGCCGAAATTACCGCGGAATCTGAATTTTTAATTATTTATTAAGAATGAAAGTGTTGTCATGAGCCATATTTAATCTACATGTAGCATCAAACCTTATGCAGGCAATGGTCTACAGACCACCAAGTTGCTTAGTGCAACCATAAAACACCTTTCTTATATTCAACAAGTACAGAGTTCAGATTTGGCCTGATACATTTTTGGATTTTCTTAGTGCCCTAAAATGCAGTCTCATGTAGACAGTATGTTCCTCCTTCTGTTTATATATTGATATTCTGATATGTAATTAATGAGGATCATAAGTCATTAATAGCTCCACATACGAAGAAATGGCAATTTACATCTTCTGGGATGTGGTGCCATGTCATGGGGCAAGTAGTTCCTGACAACACAGTGTGACGTCCCACAAGACTAGAATCTTCAGCAAATGTGGCAAAAAGGTCAGATCTCATATGAAACTCTCAATTGGATGGAGTTCAATACAGCCTATACAGGAACAACTCATCCAGTAATATTGATTAGATGCCATATTAATTCATTACTGTTTTTGGTTGATTTAAATTAATCTGATTTCCTCTCACTCTGATTTTAAAATCATTTCTATGATTCTGATGAACTTCAGTACAGTTACTCTGCATCAAAAGTTTACAAGAAAATTATATTTTAAGTTATGTCAATCCATCAGCTTTGCTAACAGGTAATGCTTAAAATTCCACTGATCATCTTTCAGCTTGTAAACCATGACTGTGGTGCAGTTCTATACAGGAGATGTACAGTGGGGCCGTCCATTGAGTTTTGTGCCACATACTTCTGACACCGTTGGCAGCACATGAAGGTTGTCATACTGCTTTCATGGAACTCCACATTTATAAGATATTTTCTGATTTTGTCTGTTACAGCTTACAATTTTTATTTCCAGCTGTCTTAATTGTAGTAGCATCAAACTCACAGGACAGTCCACATTTGTTTTAAGTGTCACTCATTCCACATGAATAATTGTCTAAAATTATGAGCATTTTGGTTTTCATACTCATTTCCCTTGCAGCTTGCAGTAACAGCAGGAAAAAGTAGCTGAGTTGCACTTGTGATATTTGACATTTTTGAGCAATGACTGTGAAGATGACTGTCTTCTGGTAGATGATGTTGTGTAGTCCCTGGTAACTACTTATTGTTAAGAAACCTATTGCCTCTATCTTAAGGGCTAACGACAACACAATGTCACACCCAAGAAGACTAATTTTGAGTGGCATTTTCTTCAAGTTTTTTTTGAGAGGAACTTCAAAAGCTATTACACTAAATTCTGATCCAATTATTCTTCCTCTGCATTTATTCATTACCATTCCACACAGTGTATCTGTTGCCAAACATGGCTGTTTTTCAACATGAACTGACATTCTCCTTTTGATGTGGGTATTTGTGTTTATGGTTTATTCTATGATGTTGTCAGGATCTCATACTACACACCACTGAATGTTAGGATGTTTAATGATTTGATGTGGTGGCTTCTTATCAGAAAAATGGTCAACAAATCTTTTTTTTTTCTTCGTCCATTATTAATAATTTATACAATTTAGGTCATGTGTACATTCCCATTTCTGAAACTGAAATGAGTGCAGTTCATAGCAGTAATTGCATGTTTTTGGACCACATTTATTGAAACCTGTTTGCAGGGGTTTATTTATTTGTTCACGTGTTTCAATCTGTGTGCCTAGTTTGCATGAAATGAGTAAAAGAACAAGAAAACTTTAATCTCTGTGGAAATTTATATGAGACTTAGAAGAAAGGTTAAAGATTGTATGGGCCTGCAGACCACACTGTAGGTTCCACCTCTGTACTGTATACAAGTTCATTTTGCATCCAGTGTAGCAGAACAGAACTATTGTGGCCATTAATGAACGGATGGTTGCATATTATTCAGCACTTGCCTTAACATTGTGTTCTATGTTTAAAAAATGGGCAAATGTTAAAAATAAACTTTAAAGTAGTTAAAATCATACAAAGAACTGGACATGGAAGCCAGCCATGATACCAAGTTTCATAAAATATTTTCATCAACCACACTGGACTTAATAGATAAGAAGTTGTTTGTGAGCAGACAGCTGATACTGATGTCACAATTCTTTGTTCCAGACATAAGTTATATTATATTTCTACTCAATGAGTGTCATAACCAACCAACATGTCCTGTCATTCTTCTCATAGTGCTTGTAATTAAATAAACATGACATTACTGCAGTACTTGTGTCATTTTTTATCTGTAGTTCTTAACTTTATCCTCTAGTGGTGACATGAGATGTAAAAGAGACAAGAAAAATGGATCCTTGGGTTTGTAAGGGAGATATGGTCATTGCCACAGAAACCTTATACTGCGTACATTCTAATTCTGCATGCTGTAATGCATAACATAATGTAACAAAGCATAATATAACTACATTTTAAGTTGTATGAATTGGATACTGGCTTGTGGAGGAATATAACATATTTCAACTAAAATTTTACATCCAAATGATATTTTTATGATGTATGCTAGGATAAAAAAAATGTTTGCAGAAGCTGAAGAAAGAATATGTTGTCAGCACTCAGTCTACAAGTTAACTCTTTAAAAGGAAGTTTTACTATATGTACTACTTTGTTTGACATCTGGTAATGCAACACTAGTCTCACAAAACATATTTATGATTTTTGTTCAGCTTTCACACTAAACATCTATTCCCCTTTGTACAGAACATTTATCAGTTTATCTCTGTAACTGAGAAAAAGTTTGTTTTCTTAGAGGTAGAATTCAACAACATGAGTAGTGCATGTATGTAGTGGAACTTCACACATTTGCCTTGCCACTGAATTTACCTGCATCCTCTCACTCTCAGACCATAGAAAGTGAATGTCTTTCATGCACTTTTATATTAGTATCTTAACAACTGCAAGTGGCAGGTACGTTTGCTGTATTCTGTGTACAACAGGTTAATTATGGAATACTTTAAATCTCAAATCAGTAATTGTATTTTGAGTACTGTTATCATACTGTCACTAAAAAGAGCACTGGGTGGAGGAACTCTTTCTTGACTCTGTCTTTTCTCCTTGCAGGACAAACCTCCTGATGCACTGAATCCTCTGGATGTCGCCGACTTGAGTACACCATCTATGTTGAAGCACACCATCACACCCCAACGTGTGCACCCCACTTCACCTCCAAGCAAGAGCTCCACACTTTCCTCAACATTTCGCACCTCGAAAGGGGCCCTAGAACCCAAGACCTCTGTCCATAACCTCAAGTCCTCTGTGCTGTCAGTCTCTGTGCAGCAGTCCATTACTGGCAGTGCCTCACCAAAACGTTTAGACAATGGAAGTAAGCCCATAGCACAGAAGTTTAACCCTCTTTCTAATAATTATCCCTCTCCTGATGTATCAAATCTACACAAAAACTTAAATAATTCTGAGATAATTTCTGTGTTATCAACAAAAATCTCTCCAGATAGAGACATACATTCTGCAAATGATACAATTAAAACTGTAGAGACAGCAGACTCCAGTGATTTTCCTATGAATTCAGAAACTACTTTCAAATCAAAGCAGTATCTTTTAACCAGTTCACCTCTGACTGCACCAGTAAAAACAGTAGGCATGTCAAAACAGATGGCCTCATCCACACCACCACTAAATCTGAAGTTCAGTAGCAGGACTATGTCAAATCAGTCATCTGAAACTGAAGTTCCTAAACTAGCCGAAACAGGTACATCAGTTGCAAGCGTTACCTCAATACTAACCGAGGAGAACAATCCATATACACACAAGAATAGAAACTGGACTGCCATGCCTCTCCAAACAAAAATTCTGAGAAACAATTTGTTGTCAAATTTTCATGATGTTATTTTCCCTTCATCTACTGAATTCCCACCAAGTAACACTATAAGGACAACCACTCCCACCCCGATTGTAACAGACAGTACATCAGTGCGATTTGCAGTGAGGTTGACTCCCGCTCCTAAGGGGACAATGAGCAGCACTACATCCCGAGTTGTCAGGGTGCGAGAGATTAAAGAGAGCCCAGAGCTATCTGTGACTCCAGTATCAACTGTTACAGACAGTTACATAAGAAGGATTCCTCCAGGAGCCATCCACCAGACCAGTGATCAGGCTCAGGCAGCCACTGAGGTACCAACGTTAATCACAACCACAGATCTTCCACAAACAAATAATGAGCTAACAATAAGTAATATGTTAACACTAGACTTTCCAACCACAACGCTTGAAACTCTAAGTTCTCAAACTTCTACTTTGTCAGCCACAAACATACAAACCACTACTCTGCCACCTTTTGATTCACCACCATCAACAGAACTTCTTACAATAGCACAGATGTCAACTATTCCAACAACCACAAACATTCCAACAACTACGTATCCAATAACCACATCCTTTCAAAAAAATACAGCCATTCACACAAGTACAGTTCCAGTAACCACATCCCTTCCAACCAGTACAGATATTCAGACAGTTACTGTTCCAATAATGACGACCATTCCAACAACTACATCTACTCAAACAAGTACAGTTCTGACAACCACAACCGTTCCAACACTGACAGACATTCAAACAAGAATGGTTTTGAGAACCACAACTATTCCAACACCTACAACAGCAGCCCCAGGCACTACTCCATCACATGCCACAACTCCCAGTATAATTACATTACAAGCTGCAGACAGTAATATCAAACCAATTTCTGCCACACAGACAACCACTGCTGCAGTCCCTCGAGTGTTTACAACATTACGCACTCCAGTACCATATGTTATATTTGGTATCTACCCCAATGGGACAGTGTTCAGGAAAATTCCTAATTCAGACTTCAAAGAACAGGTACATGAAAATGAAATATCACGCCGCAACCCCTTTTATCCCGACCATCGCTATTTTAGCACTAACCCTCCAGCACCAGCACAGTATGTAGGTAGTAATGAAGTTGCACCACTAGCACCAAGCTTTGATGATGGCTTCAATTCTGGAAGGAATGAGATTCAGGATGAAGATGCGCAAGTAAGGATGAAACAAGATTCTGTACCTATGGTGATGTTGGTGGTGGTTTGGGATAACCTGTGGTTACACATTGCAGTCTTACTGTCTAGAATGATACAGTGCAAAACTGAAATAATGTGGCTTATTATTCACTTATCTCATAAAATTAAGTTGCATCCTGTGAATAAAAATATTTTGCTAGTCTTATGCAGGTGGTTATAAACAACTGTATTCATAATGTGACTGCAAAAAGGACAGAATCTCAGATAGTGTGTAGTTTCAGGGTGTCTGCAGTCCCTTAGGTTGACATCTGTTCACAGTGTGTGGGATGCTGAAGTCCAGTAATGTCAAAAATAAGTGCATTTGATAGTGCATGATGGGTCTTTCAAGTGATGAAATTGTAATTTTTTGCAACATTAAGCTCATCTAAATAACAAAAAAAAAAGTAATAATAATAATAATAATAATGGTAAGTGTGTGTTATTTTGCACATGTTTTTCTAGCCCATTGGTACTTACGTTATTTCAGACTTGCAAAGAATTGCACACTTCACTATGCAGTAATATGAATATTATAGATGTGTTGTGGGTTGAAAAGGTTGTTGGTTAGAAACCTGGAAGTGGCTTAGGTTTACCAATGTAAATAATCTCACAAGACTCAGAAATCTATTCCCTTCCCAGTCCTTACCATTGTAAATGATGTAATATATGTCAAATTCTGCAGAAGCTCATAATTTATAAATTTTGAATCTTCAACAACCGACATTATCACTGCTTTGCACAGCTGAGTCCAGCAGGCACAATGGCGTCTTAGTTACCAGTCATCCATGGTAATGCACTGTTTAAATTAAGCCTTCAAACATGTTACTGAATATTCCACAAGTGAGTATATGCATTCTGTGTTATTTAGAATATACTGTTTAACGTAACTCCTTGTCATTGTGCATAAAATTAATATTCTCTTCGCCTACACTGACTTACATTACATTTATTCTAGCTTTAGCAAATTGCACTACAATTTATGAAAATGCAAAATTTGAATAAAAAAAATTGTAGTGTTGTGACAGCTGAAGACGTGCCACATTTCATACTGGCTTGCTGTATGATTTATATCACCCAGGTTTCAAGCCATTAATGCTACTCTACCTGAAACATTGTAGCTTTAGTCTTGTTATAGACTGTCAGGAGACTGCTGAATAATGTTTGTTGTAGTGATATGTTTTACAACATGCACTCAATTAACAAAATTTTTAGCAATATGTTGATTTCTGTTTGCTCTTGTCAGCATCACAGAATTTAGGGTTCTGAATTGAGGTGACCACTTTATTGTTTGTGGGTTGAGAGAGCATAGTCGATATAGTGACTCACTATGGGCTGGATGGTCCAGGGATCGATTCCTGGTGGAGATGAGATTTCCCATACCCATCCAGACTGGCAATGGGGCCCACCCAGCTGCCTCCTTTGTATGGGTGCAGGGTCTTCCCCTGGGATAAAGCGGCCAGAGCGTAGATTAACCACTCACTTACACCTACAGCCGAGGTTAAAGAAAGAGTAGAGCTTTATGTCTACTCCCCCTCTGGACCTTCATGGCCTGTTCTTTACTTTATTTTACTTTATTGTCTGGGAGAAGGTTTATATTTTCAAGAATTGTATGTACAATTTGGATTTGACTGTTCCATACAAGTGAAATATCATCACCCAGATGTGTATCCAGGGTTTATCTATGCCAACTGTCATGTAATCTCGATATTAATGGTTGTGACATCATGAAGTGAAGAACAATAAGCAGTAAACATATAGTAATATTCAAACATGCAGACTTCTTCTTTTCATTTTGATCAAGCAGTTATGATATGTTGGCATGAACTTCACATATAATTTCTTCTTTATTGTACTACTGTACATATACATTTCATATTAGATAAAATACATGGAAAATACTGTCCCTTTTCTGTAGTAAGGACACAACCCCTGAGGCTTGTGGAGGAGTGGAAGTGTAGTTCAATATTTTTTTAAACTTCACGCTAGATGTATGTGAGTGGTCAGCTGTACATCCTGGCTGCTTTAACTCCTTGGAAAAGCGCTACAGATACCCATTGTTTAGGAGGCCAGGCAGACCCCAGATTCAGCCTGGATATTTTGGAAGAGAGAAAAATTTCTGGCCCTCCTGGGAGTCAAACCACCATTTCTCAGCCTTTGATCCATAGCCTAGTCACAATATTAACTGAGCTGTCTAGGCTCATTTTTAGGTAAACTCAAAACAAAACAGTTCTATGTAATTTTGCTCTGGTTGTCAGTTTTACAAAACTGTAATTTTTGGTAGCCTGTATTGGTTACATTGTGAGGTACAGTTACTAGATTCTTTCCTTTCAAAAGACTTCTGAGACATGATGTATATCATTAGCTGCATATAGATGGGCCAGGTGATGCACACCTGTCGTAAGGAAGGGAACATGTCAGGAAGAAATTCTTGATAGGAAAATGTAGTTTTTGTGCTAATTTTCATATCATGATTTTTCAAGGTGTTTGTGGTGTCAGGAAATTTGTGAACAATGTCAAAAATTCTGAAGTAAGAATTTTATGTGACCATTTTGTAAAAAAATCATGTACCGTAGCTTATTTCAGTTGTAAGTATGTAATGCCACCGTTTCATAATACTGAAGGATATTTATAATCACTGAACATGTAGAAAATGCATCGAGGTTCTGAGTTATTCTGCTTTTGTGAAAAATAACTGCTAAGATTGAAATGAATATTTATCATTTCCAACTTTGTTTAATTATGGACAAAAACAGCTGATAGCCACCCTGTATGAAGAAAGTATGAATGATTATGTGACATTTCCATGTGTGATCATAGCATTTTGTGTGTCTGTTACTGACTAGACTAGAAGCACATTTTTATGTTACAGGTTCTGCAGTTGCCATCAGTTACAGCTGCAAGACCTCAGGTATGCAGCTGGAAAATTACATAAAGTCTGCAAAGTTATTTGTGTCATGTTTTGAATGAAGAAAATCATGTTTTCTCACAGTTATTATGGCAGTAAACAGGTCTGTATGTGCCAAACATCTGTGTCCAGCAGTAACAGTGAATTTTAAATGATGATAAATTTTTGTTTTGTAAGTGCACAGTTTCAGTTTCAAGCACATGATCATATTGGTTCATGTAATTACTATCCCTTTCTTATTGTACATAACCCAGTGACATTTTTTGGACCAAGAGCGGGAAAATGTTCAACTTATTCAGATGTTTGCTTTTCTTATGCTTGTTGGGTACTTTTATTTCTATCTTCTTTATCTCCTCTTTATCCAATTCTTCTTTCTATAAACCTCTATTCCTTGTCCATTTGTCTGATTTTGTCTTTTCCTTTTTCCTTTTTTTTTTTTTTTTTTTTTTTTTTTTTTAATTAAATTTGCCTTTTTTTTTTTCTTTAAGGCCATTTTTTTTTCTTTTTTTATTCATATCTTTTTTCTATTCATCGTTCCCACTTTTCCGTGGTTTTCCTTTTTTTTTTTTTCCTAATTTGGCCTTCT
>Ga0136643_10001632_pt1 | contig 27785 bp, 11 predicted proteins | sample TergutLab28metaG_FD_96883 | JGI IMG/M metagenome (GOLD analysis project Ga0136643, IMG submission 96883) | Labiotermes labralis P1 segment gut microbial communities from Petit-Saut dam, French Guiana - Lab288 P1 (version 3) (version 3) | ecosystem: Host-associated > Arthropoda: Insects >... | reverse complement strand
TGAGCGATAATTGCCTTGTTAGGACAACTGTAGACCAAACGATATAACCAAAGCCTCAGTAAGGGGCCTTTACCTCTTCATACGAAGCACAGGGTTATTGCGGCTGTGCTGAACGAAATATTTGAGCTGCACAATAAGACTAAGGCTGCGGTGTATTCGGTGCAATAAGCTGACGGGCCCTAAGAAGAATAAGAAGAAGAAGAAGAAGAAGAAGAAGAAAAGACTACAGACACTCAGTATATGTAATACTTATTGCTTTCCGCCGCAACAATGGTTACGCGAAAGCGCCGCAATTTTACGTTTATATGTTCATTGCCTGTCTTATTTAAACCAGTTATATTAAACGGGATCGAATATATATAATTAGTGTCACCAGCTACAAATAGTTCCTTAATAAATAAACTGATCCTTAATTACAGTAGCCACAGCAGCTCCGTCGATAAAGTGGACAGTCCACCACCGGACAACAGAAAAATCGTCGACTCCCGACCAGAAAAAGGAAAGCTTTTTTCCTTCTTCAAAATCTCCAAACGGGCTCTGGGGCCCATCTAGTCTCTTATTTTAATGGGTATCGAGGGCTCTTTTCCCGGGGGTAAATCCATCGCTGCGTGAAGACCACCACTTACTTCCACCTACTACAGAAGTTAAGAATTCGTAGAGCTATTAATCTCCTCCGAGGTACGCGGTGGCGTAATTGGCTGCGGCTCAGAGCTACAAGCCGAGAGGCCGCAGGTTCGATTTTTCATTGACTTAATCCTTCCGTCCGCGCTATGGCTCTGCCATCGACTCAGCCTCTAACAGATATATCTTCTGGGGGTAAAGTCGGTCGGTGCGTATGGCTGACAACCTGGACAACCCTGACAAGTTCATGTGCCGACTGTCTAGCAATTCGGGAAGTCTCAACCTCCTGGAGCCCTAAGGGCCTGTTCAGACCTACAGTGGGGTAGTTTTGTAAGTCTGCTACCCCACTTTCGTTTATGACTGTCATCACAAACACGGTGCCCACTTTATCTTGTCACAGAGCACGGCAGCTGTCGCAGGAGCTTTATCAAACACGAAAGAAACATTTTTGACCCTTTTCATGTTTTTTTTGACCCTTTTCATGTTTTCGCAGCGGTGTAGCTGAAGACTCCGTTCTATTGGAAAGTGACGCGGCGTCAATGCGTCATCAGACCCAGATGTTTAAGACAAAGTAGTAGCCTCAACTTCGATGGATATTTCCTACAAGATTTCCAAGAGGACCTACAGATTACTAATTGACACAGCCAACTGAATCCAATCCACACTTCCGCAAATTATTTCTTTAAAAACATGTTTAATACTCTCTAATGTACGACTTTGTCTCCCAAATGTCTATTCTTTAAAGGTTACTAGTTAGAATTGTATTTGTATTTATCATCTGCCCCAAATGCACCCATGTCACACTTGGTCTGACTTGATCATCCAAATAATGCTTTATGTGATAATATGTATGTTATACACGTATGCGTAATCTTCTAAAACGAAAAATGTCAATCATATGTCAGTAATGACGATGGAATCCACCACACTGTGGAAAGAAATTTCGTATATTGATTACCCTAAGGCAATGAAGAGGAGAGGAATATCATACAAATAATAGAAAGAAAAATCGTTAACTTGTTTGGTCACATCTAACGTAGGAACTGCCTTCAAAAACAAGTTATTGAAAAAAAAGACGGAGGAAGGAAAATAAATGACGGAAAGGCGACGAAGAAGACGTAGCAGCTACTGGATACATTTAAGGCAAAGAGAAGAGTAATGTAAACTGAAAATGGAAGCAACAGACGCACTCTTTGGAGAAATCGCTCAGGAAGGGGCTATGGACATGCCGGAAAACGGAGTACAAAATGAATGAATTCACCAAATATTCCCCACATCACTAAATAAGATTATGAGCATTAGCATTAATAATAATAATAGTTATTAACTGCAACTGGGTTGTCACCCGGTGGCTGTGGTTATTTTACATGTACACAAAATATGAAATTGGTTACCAGTAAATTTAAGTCGGGAGGGCTACACGAGAAGCATGTAGTGGCAACTTGGAATGTTGGAAACCATCTCAGCATTTGCTTATAGACACAGGGAAACCAAGTGACACAAGGAAACCAAGGGACACAGGGAAACCAATGTTAATAAAAATCCAACCAGATGCAAGAGTATACAGATATTTATTTATTGCAAAGTCACTCTACATGTTTCGAGTGTCACAGCACCCATGGTCAGGAGTACTAAAAACTGTAACCGCAGCCTCCGGTACAGGTCATAATACTGGTACAGCGCTGTAACAGTATTATGACCTGTACCGCAGGCTGCGGTTACAGTTTTTAGTACTCCTGATGATGGGTGCTGTGACACCCGAAACATGTAGAGTGACTTTGCAGTAAGTAAATATCTGCATACTTTTGCATCTGGTTGGATTATTATTAACACTAAATTACGATGCACGGAACCATGAGCTTAAAACAGGGAAACAATTTCTGAGAATTTGTATTAACCCCATTTAAACCCTATCAACACAAATGTAACAACCTAAATTCTCACACCTAGTATATTTATACTTGAATTCCGATTCTGTTTAACCTTTTAAATCCTAGCGGTTACTGTATGTATCACTAGTCTAAACGTTCACAAATTCTACATTCTTCCCACAGAATATTTATATCTTTTGTACGTGTTTCAGGAAAAACAGTGAAGTTTTCTCTACACAACCCTGAACGTCCTGGGCCTTTAAATAAAATGGACTATGTTCCGTCCTTAAATGGTTAATATCTTACGAATTTCGTCATAAGTCTGTTAAGATGTGTAACGGTAAAAGGTATGTTCTAGTAAGTGAATTACCCCTACTTTACCTAATTAAGCCCGCAAGACAATACAATAAGAATGAAGAGTCGATAAGCATTGAGTTGTGCAAAAAGTCCATTTGCACTACGCAAGGCGAGTGTGAACACTAGTGTAACTTATTAATTAGTTTTGTAGCTAGACGCGATCTGAACACAATGTGGCTCATTCTACGAAGGCAAGAATTTCGAAGGGGCAAAAACTTTCCCAAAGGATCCACTGTATATGGAAGCGACTTTGAAAGGGGCATGCTCTTCAAACAGAGTAGAACAAAATTATAAAAACAGATTATGACCCTATGTTGTTGCCTTGGCAACCACGTTAATAAAACAACGCACCTTATGCAAAATGTATCAGTCATTACACTTTTGAACCACGTTAGCTTTTCAAGACTGCGGCTGTTACGTTGCTGTCTATATTCTAAGAATTCCTTCACCCCTTTCTCTATACAACTAATAGCAGCTTAAGTCAATTCCGAAGCAAAACATAAAGAGTTCATCTGAAAGTCATCGAAACCCGAGTTTTTATGACAATTATGTGGCCACGAAATTGGATTCAGTACGGTTTAGAAAAGCTACATTTTTATCAGAGAAAAAACAAATTCTTGGTTGTGTTTATTTCGGAGCCTTGAGCCTAGGTATTGCAGAAATATAAGAATACATTTAGTATCTACTAAAGATAGATAAAGGGTAAAGCAGTCCCTCTAAAGGTATGAAAATGCCCTGAGGTTTCCAGCAGGTTGAAACACCCAGATTCCCAGACAATCGCTACACGAAAGCGGTAAGGTCGTCAGCCCTCCATTCCGGCCGCCTTTACACCCCAAGAAATTTTCCTGGTACTCATTTATATTAAAGGCTGAGTCGATCCCAGCAAGTGCGGCCGGAAGGTTTACGCCTAAATCAGTGAAGGCACAGATAAATGAATGGTGAAATTTACTGTTCCGCAGAGCTTCTCGCGGTAAATCGGGTTGCGACAAAGGAAGTGCATTCGTACCAAACATCAGATACCGGTAATCATGTGAGTAGACATTCAAGTTAAGTGTTAGTAATTAACCAACTTAATGCACAAATTCTTGTTTTATAATAAGTTTATTATATGCCTCTACAAGTTTCGAGCACTATGTGCTCGAAACATGTAGAGGAGTTTAAATAAACTTACTATAAAACAAGAATTTGTGAATTAAGTTGGTTAATTACTAAGATTATACAGAGATTCACGGTCAGCAAAACATCAAAATTCATGTTAAAGACAAAGTCAACATGCTCGTATAAAGTGTTACGCGGTTTCCTTACAATGAGTAGTGTTTGTTAAAGATCACTTTCACAGAAACAACTGGACACACGTACAACTCGAGTTTATACAATAGTGTTCATAGGAAACACACAAACAATATACTACCGTCATTTTGTTTCCTTGTTTCCTCACCTGTCTCATATTAAAGACAACAATTTTATCAATTATAAGCAATTAATGTTACTGTTATCTTAGTCTATTTTTCGTACCATAAAATAAAGGAATGTAAACTTTACAGCATGGTGTTACCTACAACAATGCACTCACTTTAAATCCTACAAGAATTAACTGTCCTTTATTAATCTTCTTATGAATATTACGTAACTTCTACATTGGACACCACAAAGCCATAGGGATCGCGATCAGCTGGTGACTTCAATCGGTCTGTAGCTACCTGATAAAGATATCGGCAGGTGTTTCTACATAGCATTTCATACAATACGCTACTACTACTTTGAATTCTGCTCTCCCTTTGTGTGCAGATGTCACGTGAAATCCATGAAAATAATTCGATGGCTGGTACCTAACACCCCTCTTTGGACAAGTCAGGCACGTACACAACGACAAATTTCTAACAGGGTTTCTAGGCGCCTGCGTAAAATTTCAAAAAGCGGCAATTCACTTCGTCATGCGTGTCCATCTGTCCGTCCGTTCGTCTGCATGGAACAACTCTGCTCCCACTGGACGGATTTTTATGAAATTTGATATTTGAGTATTTTTTCGAAAATCTGCCGAGAAATTTCAAGTTTAATTCAAATTGGACACGAATAACGGTCACTTTATATGAAGACCTATATAAATTTTTTATATCTCGATCAATTCTTCTTAGAATGAGAAATTTTTCAGACAAAAGTTGTAGAACAAATAATTCATATTCAATAACTTTTTCGAAACCAGTGCCGTTTATGAGACAATGTGAAAAGATGTTGTAGAGCCGGACAGGCCACAGGTGACAATACGACGCATGCGCATTGCATGCTGGATGTGAAAGGCTATAAACACATATTCAGAATATGTAATATTTATTGCTTGCTCACAACAACACAGTTTCCACGAACGCGCCCTAATGTTACGTTAAAAGTATATTGTTTGTCTTGTTCTAATACGTGAACAAATGCATTGTATTGTACATTAGGATTAACGAGATGGTTATGACTGTGTGATACGTATGAACATTTAGCGTACACTTTACAATGAAAATAATAGAATATAATAAAGTAATGATTAATCAAATACTGGAACTAAGTACAAAGATAACAGTACGTGAATACTTGATTGTTTATGGTTAATTACCTGCCAATATTCAAATACTGCACTTTCACTCACCACTTTGCTGACGTAAATTCATATTTCTGTGTAAATAAAACTTATAGTTGAGGAAATTGGAACACATAACTCAATAAATTCTGTGCCATTGTCTACAGACATGATAAAGAGAATCTGCATTACCAGAGCAATAACACTTTATCTGTTTCCAATACTGAAATGCATCAGAATACCTTTAAAATATTTAAATGTTGAAATTCCCATTATATGGATCTACATTCACTGCCGGCATGAATAAAAATTATAGTGTTACTAGATCCATTTGTTTTACTTTCATCAGGCGTACCATTATGTACACTAAGTACACAATGATTCCCTCGAACGAACGCAAAATTAGCAGGAGCACTTTACTGCTCTTCATTTTAAATGTAAGACAAATATGCAGGACTTTAATAGTAAAGTAAGTTATTCTCTCTCAAAGCTCTTCTAACAGAAATCGAATACTTCACAGCACAAAAGACAGACACTGGATGCCACTCCATACCACCTCAATCCTCTTCACAGCCTCGCGACCTATTTGTTGGAAGCTCTCTTCGCTTTTCTTCAGTAAGTAATTATCTTTATTGTATCAGCATTGTCTGTAAAATAGGTACTGATTTTGCAGTTTTTAATTTGATGAACACAGAACACAGATTATAGAAACAAAGTATGTTACGTTAAATTTCAGTGTAAGAAAATATTTGTCTGTGTTACATGCACTGTTACCTAATATCAGAAAATTAATCCTACGTGAACGCGTAAGGAAATGTGAAGTAAAGTGCACACATACTTAGATTTTAATGTATGGATGGATAGACACAAATGGGAAAATCCTTTGCACACGAATAGTAATAAGTTCTTAAAGCTGAACAGGACTTTTCCTATCAAATGTCTCTCATCTCCTGTGTTAGTCAAACCCTGGGAAGAGTCCAGAAATGATAATGATCTACATTTTTGTTAGCGCCACACAATAACTTATTTGAGAATTAGCATATTAAAATCCATGGTAATTCCCAAATCAGTTATTTTTAACAATCTATATTCCTTGCTCTTTGCAGACAACCTGACATACCTTGAAACAGACGAACACATAGATCCTTACATACAACAATACAAGATGCAGAGTTCATCAACCGCCATTGCCAGTAGAGGGTGATCCAAAACAAGGCATGCTGTGTACGTACATCTAACAAAACTCCAGAAGTGTGATTTTGTGCCATACATCAGAAAGAAATACTCGACATATGAATCGCTAACATAGGGACAAATATCACCCATTACGTGAACCACTATACTCTACTATACTATAATATATTAAACTGTACTATACTACACTATACTACACCAGCTATACTATACTATGATATACTATGCTATACTCTGCTATGCTATGTTATACTATGCTATGCTATGCAATGCTATGCTATGCTATACCATACTATACTATACTATATTCTGCTATGCTATGTTATGCTATGATGTAATATGCTATGCTACACTATACTATGCTATGCTATGCTATGCTATACTAATACTAATACTAATACTATACTATACTATTATGAAAGCTCTTTTATCGAAAATTCAACAACAAATATACTTAGTTTTAAGCAATTTTAACCACTATCGTGTATCTTATTCCACTACAGGGAATAACAAACTAAATTTTATGCATCTCAAATTCGTTAACAGTGAAGTGGTAGACTCCACCTCGGGATTGTTTTCCATGTACGCTCTTCTAAAATATACATGATGTGGCCGAAAACGACCGAAACGTGTGGTAGACAGCTGAATGAATCGTACTCTAAAAGTTTCATTGGCTCTGAAAATAAATACAGACATTGACAATTACTACTGCTAGCAGCTATCTGTTCCATACAAGTAGCTGTGAAAGCATTCGGTTTTACTTAAATATATAGCCACTCTTATGCAGTTATAGGTACATAACACAGTAATGTGACTGCCTGCTTTTAGACCGTCTAGGAGACAATTTAGTAGAAAACCGTAAAACTTATGTAAAACTATGTGGTATATAAAGCGGGATGTTTTACTGTGTAAGTAACTTTCTATTGGAAACATTCCTGCTACGACAAACATCTTATAAAACAGTCACTTGGAAGAAAAATATGAAGATTCGAGGATGATAGCATGCAAGATTTCGAACTAAGCTATAAAAATAGGGAAACCTAAAACTTTCGCGAGAAGATACTCTACAGTGAGCTGTGGTGTTAACGGTGCTAATCCAGACAGGAACCTTTTAACCTATGCAATAAATTTTTACAGAACTTTCTGGGAAATTTTATGACCCTCGGCTGAATTCAAATTATGCAGTGTACATGCTGAGACAAATACGAAACATGTTCTAACGACTGTTTTGACCGAGAACAATACCTTTGCTTCGCGTACGTTATTCTGAGAAAGAAGAAACTGTACATAAAATTAAGTGTGATTCTTAGGTCTTCCCTGAATTATTGACTTTAACGTGCTGAAAACGTGTGCCAATTTTTGTAATACCATTTTATTTATTTAATAATTCGGTGTATAGAAAACCATAAGTTTGTGACTTCAATAACGCTCATTCAATGTACAGAAACTGGTCTAATTCCCAAAATCTCCTATAGAAGTTAGTGTGATAATTAATTATGTCAAAACATAATTTTAAAAACTCAGCAGACAAAAGTAAAGTTTCGAATTTGAACTTTTATAATCCGTCTGTTGCACCGTACACATTATTGATAACATCATGTATACATTATTAATAAGTAACTTCCCTCTTACTGTCAAATTGATTTTTAGGTGGAAACGAACTTATAATATTAATTATAGTTAACGCGATTAGTATTATTCCGAACCAAGGTAATTAAAGTTAGAATAGAGAAAACAGCGAAATAAATGTTTTTGTAATATGAACTCGTCATAAAATCTTTTTACACTTATCAAACACAGAGAGTTAAAGTAGGAGGCTACATTTAGCACAAAGGTATAAAAGGAAAAGCATATGTGCACAATACTGTTGTCTCGGCTCATGTGGCTCAGGGGACGTTCCTTGTAAGCGTGGGAATGAATATTCAGTTTCCATACAACAATCATCCCACTAGTGACTGAGGTCCGTAATGATAGAACCCGGCTATTCATAACAGGAAGCACTATACCGCATGACAATGAAACAGAACTCCATTACCCTATGAGAGCGGCGTATTGATTTCACTGATAGCAATAAGCCGTTTTCATACACGTTCACACTCAGGATCCGAATTATCTAGGATCGGTCGCTTCTAAAATTATTTCATTCGTCACTCTGATTTAGCCCATTGTAACACACGCTACTCTCACTGTAATGATTAATTTCCCGTGCGTTAGATGAGTACACTTCTACGCGAAATCTGCTGACACAGCTCATTCATTCAGTTTAAGTTCAAAATTTCTTCCATTCAATCACGATATGAGTTTGAAACGATGGCCGGTGTTTTATCTGATCCAGTGGTCTCAAGCACTATGACGCATGACATGTTTTGAGGTTAAATTCCCAGTTACAAAAGAATAATAATAATAATTATTATTATTATTATTATTATTATTATTGTTATTATGTTTATCACGCCAGAAAGCACCTCAGGTTCTAATACGTGGTGAAATAAAACGTCCGGTAGATGTCTAGCGCGCTGTAGATCTCTTCAATCCTTGTGCTCTACTCAAGATAGAACATAATCTTTTGCCTCGACTGTACAGCAGTGCGGACCAAAATCCCACGTAATCTGTTTGCACAGAAATAGGCTGCTTGCCACTGGAATTTGCATCTGTTACTATTTACTTACCTTGTGCTACCCGTGAAGTTCCGACGACAAGAATCGACGCCAGTAAGAGAAGTATGATTTGCTGCATCCTGCTTGTCACTTCTTTCACAATTCACTTCCCGTCACGTTTTGTCAACCAGCAAACGTTCTCGAATTTTGCTTCACTTTTTAGCATTCTGAACTACACGTCACTGGGACATCAGTTACGGTACTATCCACAGCCACAGTTAATGCAGTGATTTATATTCTTGTGCACTACTTCAAACTTCTGCATGTCTCATGTGTTAAACTGTCACAGATATGCATTATGCACAAAGTTCTTTCCGGTGCTTTCGATAGATGACACGATCAAATTTCTCTGAACAAACATAAACTGTCCTATCAGAGAATATTACTTCCCCCTCTCATTACGTACATAAAAGTACTCGTCGCAAATGAACGTAGAAGGTTATTCTTTTCTTATTACGATCTTCCCAATCAGCATGATGCACAAAGATTAGCGAATCTGAAAAAACAAACGATATTAAATTACATTTCCTCCTAAAATCTATAAATTCACCATGTTTAAAATAATACTGTAGGGAAAGTATGTACATCCCACAATTAAATAACAGTTTAAACTATGGGATATTTTCTACTGGCTTCTGACGGTATTTTACTGCGGAAAAAGTATTCCAGCTTTTCATTTATTATAACGCGTCAAAAGCCAAAAGAAAATGCGAGAAAATGTATAGAAAGCCGTGAAAACACGAAATCTTAAACACAGCAAGTCTGCTTGTCTTTTGAAGTCCACAGAATTGCGCAGCAATTTCACATACTTTGCGGTTACTTTTCAACACCAACACTTTTTTTTTAGATAAAGGTTCAAAGCCATTTATCAGTGGCTTCATTTCTACTCTGTAACGTGTTTCCCCCTGTACGTAGCAAAGTGCACAGAAGGTAACTATAGGCACCTGAAGCTGTTTTTATCGTCTTGTCAAAAACTACTGACTTTCAGCAAACTGTTGTTGGGAATGTCGTTTACTCTCTCAACGTGAACACTTTCCTTACTACAGGTTACTCATTGCCAGTATTTCACCTCATTGAGTAAAAGCATATGGCGTCCCTTACTGTAGTTTTACAGCAATTGTTCATAATTACTGCAGCATGGTTATGACATCTCAGATATAAATTTATACATTTAAAATACTGAAACATAAAAAAGTGTAAATTTAACTGTTGTTTTATTCGGAGATCAAGAAACATCCTTGGTTTAAAGTGCAGTAACAGATATCAAAGTCTTTATACTGCTAGAAGTTTTACACTTTTCCCTAATTTACCCATTAACAAAGACGGATGTCGTTGTCTTCTGAGAAAAAACCCTCTAAAGTTCTGAAGTTCCAACGTCCGATTCATTAAGCATACTGGAAATCATTGCAAGCGGGAGAACACTTAAGTCAACATACTACCGTCAACAAATCGATGCAACTGAAAATACATAGAAATGAAGAGAAAACATAAATGGAAAATGGAAAAAACAAGGAAATAAATGATTAAAGGAAGACTAGAAAAAATAGACAGAGCATTATCACACGGTTATATTTATAAACATACATTTCCCGCAATACAATTCTTTGAAATGAAGTGTCTCAAAAGTTTACTGCGGCTGAAATATGGTTACAGTGGCCTTATTCTGAAAAATTTTGAAATTAATACCAGATTTACAGCTGTTTCAAACGTGCCCTATCGAATTCTAAACGAAACAACACAGTCCACATGTAACAGCATTTTGGGTCCAAGGTATTTAGCAGTACATGAATGATTAATTAGCATTGTACGTAGTAAGCCCTCACACCGTGATGAAGCGTCCAGTTCAGCCTAGCTCAAATAGAGATGGGCGCTGTGAATGAAACGTCACATGTGCACATGTGTAAGGAGCACTGCCCTCTCAAAAATGTTGCATGAGGAAGTACTGCCTACAAACTGAAGATTGATGGTAGTTTTCACCACTTCACCGACCTGCAGATTCGAACTAGTAGGAAGTTCCTCCCCTCTGCTCGCAACCAACCGACTTTAGAATTCAGTCATCAATATTTCGCTTGTAATCATATTTCCGTGGCTCAAAGTTTCCGGATTAATAAATGTCCCAAAACATAAATATTCTAACAGACAGTCAGCCAGCTACTACGACAGGAATAACAAGCTACATTTTTATGATTTCAACTTGTGGGCTAGTTACAATTCAGCAGCTGTTTAAAATCTGAGGAACAGGGACACATTGTCACATTTTGGTATCCTATTGAAGTATATTCAAGGTTAAGTTATTCACAATTAACTATTGTTCACGATTTTGTAGCCAGATATTTGAAGCCCTATTTCTTAACAGAAAATAAAGTATGAAAGTAAGATAAATCATAATCGCGCTGGAAGAAAAATTAGGAACGTTCCCTAAAATGACCCTATTTTTTGATAAGTGATACCGCACAATTAGGAGCTTCATAAAATGCATTCCTCAGAAAGTACTATTAGATAGGTCTATCAAAAAATATAGTATAAAAATATGTGACGGTCCGTGCATGTAGCACGAATGGGGGATAAGATAAATGCCTAAAAGAGTTTTGTTGGAACACCTGAAGATACGAGACTCTTTGGACGAACTAAGGATAGATGAATAGATTATGTTAAACCAAATGTAATAAAAATGGGATAATGTCAAACCGATGTAAGTAGCGCAGGATAAGGACCAGCGGAAGGCTTATGAACTTGGCAAATGGTACTTCAGGTACCGTAAAATGCGATGATTTTCTTTACTGCCAGTGATAGTGCAATTAATATGCATCCTTTGTGTTTCTCAGAACTCATAAATATGGCGGTCAGTTAGGTGATCTATATTCACGTTTATCCATCTGTCTTCAAAGATGTACAGTCGCTTACAGCTCCGCTAAAATTCATACATGCATGAAGACTGGAAACAAAAACATTCGCTACCTCCACATTATCAAAAGTATCGCAACAAAATACCACAGCTTTTAGACACTATGTACGGAGGAACGGAAACAAGTGCAAGGGTTAAAATAAAGAAAATGTATAAGCAAATCACCTTGCTTATTTGGTCTTCATATTATTCTGTACTGTACCCGGTCTTCTGGTCATTCTCCTCATCACTGAGAATATCGAGGGGGGTGGAGACAACATGGAAGATACGTCAGTTCGAAGTTCGAGAAAACAGCCTCTTTTATTGTAGTCGAGTCACTTGATGTTCCACCAGAACATACACACTGACATCCTGTCCTCTGCCTTGACACTTCCGAAAGATTCGCGTGGATAACGTTTTCTTTTCTTCCTTTAATTATGCATTGCCGAAAATCAAAGTCAGGCCGCTATCGCCTGACTTCAGGGTCGAAGCTCATTAGCTAAAACGCCACAAACGTAAGTTACTTTGTTGGCCAGCCGATAGCCATTCTGTCATGCGATCCCCGCACCCTTCGTGCTCGTGTCGCCTAGGGGTGCTAAGCGGTGGGCCCAAGGCGGGAATTCGCAGACTGAGCAGGAAGGACGTTGACTTGCCGATGCGCAACTTATATGAGTTTTATATAAAACTCTTACATCTGAGGGAAGTGTGGTCCCGGGGTCGAAACTGGAACGGGCGGTTTCGGTACTTAACTTAATTAGCTAAACATACAGAACAGACCTTTTGGTCAAAAGCTAACAGTCGTTTCTCCTGTCAAAGAAACTAGATGCCTTTATAGAATTCGAAGGATTATTATGGTGTTCCAAAATGATTGCCACTTTCGCCTATGCAGCTCCAAATAAATCCCGGACGCACACACGTTTAATACATTTCCTTTAACACCAATCTAAACATTACCTTCCAGTAGAGGGGAATTGCTTACGCTTACAAAATGTGCAGTTAATTCAGCTTTCTTCCCACAGGTGTTATATGCTCCGTCCATCTTGTCCTTGCACAAAATTACTTAAACCCTTATCAAAAAATTATAAGCACATATAAATTTATTTTTGCATATTATTCACACAGTTATAGTGAGCGCACATGCCTCTAAATTTATGGAGCATTCAAGTGGGCCAAGAACTATAAAGTGATTTGATGTGTTATTAAAACAGACACTGTGCTCAGAAAGGCATGCCATGAGTGGCCACACGTAATTGAAATTTAATCACCCAGACATTCATATTCGGATATGACAAGCTAATTAAATGTGAAACTGGAGGACAGAAAATCAGGTACAGTCAACCATATCTTAAACGTAACCTGGGTACAAGTAAAACTTGTTTCTAGCGGAAAAATTTAATAGAGTCCAGAGGACCCAAACATCAAGTGTCTGCATTAAATGCAGCCTCCCTGCAAAGGAAAAATATGTAATTTTGGTTTCTTTATGGGCAGGTTTTACTGTAGCTCTGGTCGAAACTTAAATTTCGAACAGGTTCGATAATTACGAATGACATAGCAGAACGAATTAATTACATTGTATCTCGTACGTCGGTATCGTGGCATACATCAAAATTCATCGTCATTAAGATTAATGTAGGAATTTTAAAGACAACACGAAAGCAACTTCATGTTATTATCGAAAGATGAAGGCTTGTATCTGGAGTACTTCATTAGTGATGTGTGATTGTGGTAAGAGAAATTGTTGTCAGTTCTTACAAATTTACAAAACCAAAGAATAGTTTATTAGACGTCAGTCAGCAAATGGCATTACCTTGGAGTAAAAGAGTACTACCATCTTAATAAAACCTGAGTGCTTAATGAAAAATTCTTATAAAAGCAATTGAATTCCCAAATAATATGCCTTCACATTTTTTAACTATAATCAATACACCGCATTTTGTCTGTGAATCTAAACAGCGGCACTCAAAATACATCAACCGTGTCTTTTTTTCAGAATTTACGGAGGTTCTGCTAACTGAAAAAAAAGTGAGGAAAGGCAGCGAAATTCTTGAAAACACCCCCGCTTCGTTTGAAATAACCACCAATAAATTCTGCAGTTCCCGAAAGCGGCAAATGGTGGTGGTGATAGAATTCAGCATACATTACCATTTCGCGGAGTATTTTAATAAATTTATGGAACTCACCCCTCAGGCAGTGCGTTTCAAGGAAAAATAAATATCCACCCTCTTCTACACATATTGTAATTCGTACTCAAACCTATTATCATACCTTTTATGTAACTTAAAAGTCAAAGAATTCTTTGGAATGATAGGACAGCCCATTAAATTACCGCCGCCAATAAACTCACGAAACCGTTCCAATTCTGTCACACATATTACATGTATCTCCTACTTAATGCAATGTATTAACCCCAATCCAGAGGATCTCTCAAAGATTCTTGTCGCCCTCAACTATAACAGGTTTGACGCCTTTTCCCACAGAATTACATTCGTCTCCTGAATGGTGGCATGAAATGCATTACTCTCCTATGACTGCGCACTTATACTCTAGTAACAATAATTTTTACTATACACTTTCTTTCGGTTTTTGGAAGTGCATTGTTCAAAGTACTCGTACTGTAATGTACAATAAACATGGTACATACCAAATTCGAATTTGTATTTGCGTTTAAGCTGTAACCGGATGTAACAAGTTGTTGCAAGCTTCTTCAGCGGTTCAGTACACTGTTAAATATGCACAAATAAGGCATATTTCCTTTGTCTTCTGTGATGTGCCGAAGTCTACGAACTCTTGCTGCCCAGCCTAACCCAGCTAACAGTTCACTGTACTAAGAAATATGTTTACTTTTGCTGAATCAGTTGCTCTACTCTATAAAACTCATCGCGACTAGGTAAACGCTCTCATTCTGGTGCAAAAATTATTTGTTACATTTACGTTTGAATTTACGACGTGCTAATGAAAGTTCTGACTTCGACGTTGATGAAGAAATTATATTATGTGTGCTGCAAAAGTACTGTTTCTGCTTATCCCAGGTAAGCTGTATTGAACGTACTTAGAAACTTTTTATTATTTGGAATCCTTACGATTTGAGCAATTTTGTTCAAGAATGATTAGGATAACTATTCAAAATTAATATTTTAAATCTCCGACGTAGATTGAGTTTTATAGAGGAGAGCAAGCAATTATTTTGAATTACATATTTTTCTTTCTAACTATTTAATTTACATTACATTATTTGTATAAACTTTTAAATTCCTTTCAGTAATTTTTACTTGTTGATTAATTAAACATTTCACTATTACTAACGCGGCTGACGTTTACTTTTCAACCCGGTTATGAAATCCTTGACAATTCGATAATTTTATTTAATGAACAGTGCTGTTTGTGTTACCCTGTTTATTGACCGTGAGATATAGTAGGTTTTGCCATTTACACTACTTCCTTTTCCTAGAATTTAATAAAAGCTGAACGGTGGCAGCGACCTAGACTGTGTAGACCGAAACGTCGTATCATTCAATCTTGCGGTCTATTACGCCCTCGCGAGTATAGTACAGTGAGGTTTACTTACTCTCTGTAGGCATTAGATTACTGTATTTCTCCTTCCTGTTTGCTCCTCATATTGCTACTCCAGGCATCGCTTAGTTTACGTCACTGTTCATCAAAGTGTCCTACCCTTTAAGACACAGTGCTGTGCCGGTAACACATAGGCTTTGTGTATTGTTTTGTGACAGATTATTAAGGGTACTGGATTATAATATCTGGGACTGGGTTTACTAATTGCAGGTGTAACTCAAATTAAGTGACGTTTGCACGTGCAGTATATTATAAAGTTGTTGTCTTGTGTGCGTTTATCGTACTGTTCCAGCAAACTAAGACAGAGCGGTATCTGAAATGAAATGTTTGTTTTCCTAATGCGCGATCCGTTTTATTAAGCGCGTAAGAATAATCAGATTCCTTTGTCCCTGTTTACCCACTACTTCTCAGGCTGCCGAAAATTTATGGAAGTTGGGCTGAAAGAGCCGATGCATCACTGGAGAAAACAAAATTCATTCTTCACGAGAATTACGATATTTCAGACATTTAAAACGGGACCTGTAAATAAAGACTTTCGTTTCCACGTTTTACTGGGGGGGGGGGCTTAAAGTAAAACAAAATTGTATCTAATCATAACTAAGCACAACGCCATCAACAGATAGGGGGAGTAAAGGTATTAACACCTCCACGCCTTCGCAAACTTTGCACCACACAAGGGTGGGTCGCAAACTGCACATCTCAGCCACACTATTTCCTGGTGAGGAGCCGCACACCACCACTGGCTAGGAACAGGTTCGGACGTGTGAAATTTGAGGGTTTCGCGGCGTTGTAATTGAAGGTTTCGCTCTTCCGGAAAGTTGCGCGGTTTAGATATGCTAACAGAAGAAACCAACTCCTTGATGGAAATCTTAGTCTAGCACTACAGGTACAAACTTACTTACTTTACTTACTTACTTACTCCATGGAGCAGAGTCCTTCTTGAGAAGCTAACCGGTTTGCAGCTAGTCAAGAAATTCCCCGCATTTTATGGAACCCGGAGGTTCATTACCGCATTCACAAGTGCCCGTCACCTGTCCCTATCCTGAACCAGCTCGGTCCATTCCGTACCCCTACATCCAAATTCCTCAAGATCTATCTTAATGTTATCCTCTCATCTACGCCTGGATCTCCCAAATGGTCTCTTTCCCTCATGTTTCCCCACCAAAACCCTATATACGCCTTTCCTCTCCCCTTTACGCGCTACGTGCCCTGCCCATCTCAATCTTCTCGACTCTATCACCCGAACAATATTGGGTGTGCAATACTGATCATTAAGCTCCACATTATTTCGTTTTATCCGCTCTGTTTTTACCTCGTTCTTCTTAGGACCAAACGTTCTCTCCAACACCCTATTCTTAAACACCCTCAGCCTTGGTTTTTTCCTCAGTTTGAGCGATCAACTTTCCCACCCACTCAAAACAACAGGCAAAATTACATTTCTGTATATCTCAATCTTTAATTTTTGGACAAAAAACTGGAAGACATAAGATTCTGCACTGAATTATAGCAAGCATTCCCTGAATTCAAACTGCTCTTCATTTCTTCCTCAATAGAATTTTGAATGATTAAGCTTGTTCCCAAATATTTGAACTCTTCCACCCTTTCAAAGGAATCATTATCAGTCTTTACACTGTGACTTCGTCTTACACTACGATTTCGAGACATGACCATGTACTTAGTTTTACCAGCATTTACTTCTAATCCACTCCCCTTACTAGCCCAACCAAGGCTTCTGTGTTTTCTTTATATTATGTACACTTCCTCCCAATATATTAACATCATCAGCTTACAGGAACATACATTAATTTATATTGCATTAGATTAATTATTCCTTGACGATCTGATGTGATGCGAGATTTTTTAACTTGGGTTCTCATTTTATTATTATAATATTATGACGCATTTTCTACACATTAAAATATCAGCAAGTCTTCCCCTGAAAATATACCTGTTTCATTTAATTTTCTACCCAAAATAAAGCCACGATAGAACACCAAACGGCCATTTTACAACACATAAGCTGACAGACATTTATATCACACATTTTTATTTATCAATGTCGACGTTCTCTAATCCAAATCATCAAAGCAAACAAACGCAGATTAAAAACCGAAGGTTTTCAGAATTGTTACTACTATTCCATCATTCCTGCGTTTAGACGTTTTGTGGCATATCGTATTCCGATACTGGATTATATTCATGATTGGAAATATTTCGTACGCCTTTTGATTGAGCCACATGTCAGTGTAAGCAGATCAATGAAGTTCACCAAGCAAAGAGACGCCCAAACAGTAGCGAAATGTCAGGTTGATGTTATTTATTGACACTGATATGGAGTGAATACTGAAGGTAATATTTATTGGTTCACAGAATAAGAGTCAACACAAATACAATAACTATGTCATACTATTCCACACGAATCGTCTCGTAACTAGAATTTTAACATCAGGTGTTGACATATCTGCGCAAATCAGTGACTAGTATTCCTACTGATGCTATGATACAATTCAGTGCCTTGATACTCTATGGCCCTTAACAAATCAAAATTCTATTCATGACGAAATAAAGAGAAGACTGAAGTCAGGGAATGCTTTTATCATTTGGTACATAATCTTTTGTCTTCCAGTTTGCAGTCCATAAGTATAAAGATTATTACATATGGAGCCATTATTTTGCCTGTTGTTTTGTATGGGTGTGAAACTTAGTCGCTTACATTGAGAGAGGAAAGTAGGCTGAAGGTGTTTCAGAATAGGGTGCTGAGAAGAATCTTTGGTCCTAAGAGGGACAAGTTAGTAGGGGAGTGCAAAAAACTGCATAACGCTGAGCTTAATGGTCTGTATCCTCACATAATAATGTTCGGGTGATGAAATCGAGAAGAAATGAGATGGGCGGGGCATGTAGGGTGTAGCAGGTATGGAAAAGAGAAGAGGTGTATAAAGTGTTTTGGTGGGTAAACCTCAGGGAAAGAGGCCACTTGGAAGTCCCAGGCGTAGACACGAGGATAATATTAAAACAGATCTTCAGGAAGTGGCATGGACTGGATCGACCTGTCTCAGGATAGGGACAGATGACGGGAACTTGTGAATGCTTTAAGGAACCTTCGGGTTCCATAGAATTCGGGGAGCTTCTTGACTAGTTCAGAACCTGTAAACTTCTCGGAAAGGACTCTGCTCAATGGAGTAAGGAAGTAAGTAAACAAGCAAGCAAGTAAGTCAGTAATACTTTGTGGCATTACTGTTGAATATACCGCTGGATTCATACTTATACGAGTAGGAGACTGCAACATAGAACCGAAATGCTTTATCAAATGATGAAGAAGTGCAGAGAAGTAGAGTACTTCTCGTGGATCTAACAGTCGCACATCTGGTCAAGAAATTCTGCGTTTTCCGTGGGACTTAATCTTCATTATCGCCGTCACAAGCTTCAGCAACAGGACCTACCTTAATTCAGACGAATTTCGATCACAACTTTCCCATTGTAAGATAGAAATATGGACTGAGAATATTTAAGGAAAAAAAGGCAATAAGAAGAATTTAAACAGGAATTAAAGGGGAATGAAAAAAATGGGCAAGAACGACACTCATAACTTCGGGTCTTTGTCATTACTAGTCGAAATAAATCAAAGGAGATGAGCTGGATAGAACCCGTATCGTGAACAAAAACAATGTGGGATTCATACAAATTTTAATCGGAGTTTGTCAGATAAGACAATTCTAGAAACCTAGGCGTAGACGTTCTTAAAGAGATGTGGTGTGAAGATATAAAATCTGATCTGATTCAAGGTTTGCTCCAGGGACTGACCCTTCTCAAGACATTAATGAAAATTTGGGTCTATTAAAAATGGCAAATTTCTTCGTCATCCTCACCAACTATAATTCGGGTGATCAGATCAAGCAGAATGAGAAAGGCGGGGCAAGTAGCTCACACTGGAGACAGGAGAGGTGCATACAGGGTTTTGGTGGAGACACACGAGGGAAAGAGACCACTTGTAAGGCCAAGGCGCATACACAAGGAAGATATTAAAATGTAACTTCAAGAAGTAGGATGGGGAGGCATGGGTTGCACTGGTCTGGCTGAGGATAGAAAGACGTGGCGGATGCTTGTGAATGCGGTAACGAACCTTCGGGATCCATAAAATTCTGGGAGCCTCTTGACTGAGGACCTGTAAACTCCTCGGAAAAGACTCTACCCAGCGGAGTAACAGAGAGACAGATAGACAGAGATTATGAATAGGCAATGAGAAGTATTTACTGGAGACAAGCCTTAAACCATGTTAGACCCCCATAATTCACACAGCACTCCGTTTGTATACACTCCAATGCTGACTTACATACATATATGTGTGTGTAAATACCTAAATATTTATAAATCTACTTATTTATGTATCTAACTTCCAGTCGATTTAAAATGTTACTTTTAGGGCCAAATCTGTAGGATATTTTGGCTTCATCTATTCAACCAAAACTCAAAACATTACTGAAGGTGCTTCGTGCCAGACGCTACAGATTTTCTACTCTGCACTATGTCATCTAGCTAAAATCATAGATTTCTCCCAGCCTCATTATTCCTCTGAGCATGTTAAACGTTTCTCCCTTTCTTTCCGTCTCCAACTGTTTGCTGAGTGCTCATTACCGGATTCCCACTGTGCAAAAGCGTTCTGCCCATATCAATGTTGCGTTCTTTTTAGCAAACTTTGAAAGACGGATTCGCACTCACATACGCTACAAAGAAAACTTCTGTTCAACACGTACTGCAAAAATCGGTCGCCCACACTGTACGGGAAAAGATACGGCCTATGACTTCCTTCCGGTAGGATAACGATGACATCTAAAGAGACCTTCAGACCTGTCATTACTCGGCTGTCTGTTCGCCGTTCTGCTATACACACTTTCGATATACAGCCAGTTCGCTAAATTTCCATCATTCCCTTAACTCATGTTTCGACGACATACACATATTTCAAATTTTGCAGTCTCGGTGCTATGCCTGTCAGGCTAATGAACTCTACTTCATAAAGCTATCACTACGCGGCGCCACAACTGTAAACAAATAGTTTTAAAGAAAGGGGATATATATATATATATATATACATGGCCCTGTCATATTAAGGAGGCAATTTCATCAAATGTATTGCTTATTACAAGTTAATATATGAAAGAACAAGCGATTACCCTAGAATAAAGATGAAGTATTGCAGCCATCCAATAGGAAAACAATTAGCAAATTGAGACAGCTTTCAACAATGTAAATCACGAAGGCCTAGGGCAAATAAATTGACGAACGTTTTCACAGCTGATGAATTATAAATCGATAAAGCAAGCACCACATACGAAAATACGACACCCCGCGACACCATATAATTAATGTTCATGTATCGAAAATGTGGCTGAGAGTTATGCGTTCTACATCCAAAAGCAATGTGGAATTTATTAAAAGTTCAGAACAGCAAAATAAACGTCGATAAACAGGACCTTTGTAGGAAGACCATCTCCAGAACTACGATCCCTGGGCCAGTTCAGCTAACACGGGACAACAGAACGAAAACCGTTTGACATAAGAGATTTTGTTGACACTGGGTTTTAGTAATCTTCAGTTCATTTGTTTTACTGTTATCTTATTAATTAGTTATTTAAATGCTTATAAAAAGAAACACGTCACTAAACAATAAGTTGAATCCATTTAGGGAAATACTGGCAGTTTTCTTGGTCAATTGTCCTAAAATGACAGGACGGACCGACTTTAATACAGGGAGTCGTACAGTTTGTTTTAGTATGAATCGAGATACTTCAGCACAAGGCACCAAGTCTCTATTCACGCTGAATTACCAAGTACATGAAGCAAAATTGTATGAGAATTCATACATACATACATACGAGTTTGGAAATTGTCATATAGGTGCTAATAGAAATGCCGATCTGCCCGGCATGTATAAATTAAAGTCCCACACTTCCGTAATACTGACTACATACAACATTTCAGACCAAAACTGTGATTTACAGCTTTAACATCTTTCGTCGCATTTCTTTATCTTGTTAAGACACGACACCATTATCAACAAAAATACAAGTTCTCATTTTTCAGGTTAGGTAATAGCATTTAATGGGGACCGCGGTAGCACAGTGGTTAAGGCGCTGTGCTACAAATCGGAAGGTCGCTGGCTCGATTCGAGATTGAGTCGTCGGAATTTTTTCATTGATATAATCCATCCGATCGCAATATGGCACCGGGGTCGACTCAGCATCTAACAGAAATGAGTACCAGGAGCATTTCCTGGGGGTAAGGGCGGCAGTGCGTAAGACTGACAACGTTACCACCATCCTGGGCCATTGTCACGTAATCAAGGAACCGTAACTTCCTGGAACCTTCTGGACACCTCGGGCCTGTAATGGGTCGGATTTACCTTAATAGCATATACCGCAATTTCAACTCTCGATTCCGTACTGTCTGTCAACAAAAAGGAATGTTTGCTGCTGCGTTTATTCATTTCTAAAGCAATGAAAAAAGCTGTGGGTAATTAATAATTTTATGTTTATCTCAGTAATTAACCAACTTGAAACACAAAATTGTTTATTTCATGCCTCTACATGTTTCGAGCACATGTGCTCATCATCAGGAGGTCAAAGTTGCATTACACAGCCTTTGGTATCATCACACCTATAGGTATTTTGACCTCCTGATGATGAGCACAACAGTGCTCGAAACATGTAGAGGCATGAAATAAACTTATTGTAAAACAAACATTTTGTGGATCAAGTTGGTTAATTACTGAGATAAATATACTGAGATGCACGGTCAGCAAAACGTCAAAATTTACAATTTTATGTTTCAATCAAATATATGCAGATATAAACATACAGGCTTAGTTATGGCTTATTTTATTCCATAATAGTGGGAGTAATATTAGCTTTGCGTCTCCAGACTTTAAGTACGAATCATCTTCAGGCACAATTTTGATCAAAATGTAAAGCAAAGTGCTTTATAATGACATCCTGAAAGACCAACGACCTCAAGTTTTCCATTAATTAAAATAAATTACCTGTGTAATGTAATAACCTTTTAATGGTTCAAAATGCATAATTGGTTTTCATTTTGTTTTTTATCGTTTTGTAGTTACAACATACAGAAGTACCGTTTTTTAAAATATCATTTATCTAATTAATGGACCGTTGAATAATTTATGATTTGTAATATATGGAGTAGAGAATAATTATCATTCATTTATGGCGGCTGAATGTTTTACACCTGTTGTATTTTCCAGTATTTTTTATTACTTTTCGTTCTTTGTGTGTGTGTGTGTGTGTGTGTATGTGTGTGTGTGCGTGTAGTAGTAGTAGTAGTAGTATTAGTAGTAGTTAAGGCAGAATTACTGTTAACGCCCGAAAGACACATTCAGTAAGCTGGAGGACCTTATATTAATTTCTCAAACTCGGTAATTAAAACGTTCGGAATTCTCATTGGTCAGATAAAGTCACATAAAAGAAAGTCAGTTTTAAAAGGAGTCTATAAGAATTTCTGATACCAATTAAGTCGAATATTCTGGGTTTTTGTGCTGATTAGCAGGGTCATTCATTTCTGATATTTTCAAGGAAGAACGGGGCATGTTTTCTATAAGCTATGTTGTCAGTTTTTTAATATTCCGCTTTGTTGCGTGCATTTTACTGAAGACACAACTTATTCTTTCCTCAAAACCCCCAAGAACGCTTATGAAAACAAAAACAAAATCCAAAAATCCTGAAAAATAGTGTCCTAGACTCAAATGAGATCTTTCCAGGTCCTTCACAGAGAAGTTCAAATGTATTCAACAAATGTATTCGGTTTCCAAGATTTAATCTGGCAATTTTTGGCTTCCGAGGTAACTAACCTAATACGGGCCATAAAAACCACGTTCTTTCGCCATATAGTTTCGTTCTACAGTTCTCTGCGGGTGTCGCTTTGCAGTTGGCAGCTGTAATCTCCTATCTCTATTGGCTTCAATTTATCCATCTCTGAATATATAGCACGTTCCTCTACATTAGTAGATTGATTCCGATAATTAAAGCAAAGAATTACTGCAATCACAAACAGTGTCGATGCGTAATTTAAGTCGACAAGGGAAGGCTTCTTTCGCACGGTGCAGGTGGATCAGTCGGTAAATATGTAACACTATTAGCGTATTATTGCAGGTGCATTGAAATGCCCCATGTATCTCTTGAGAGACTGAGTTTTAGGCGCTTTCACAAAAATGCAAATAAGAAATTTTTTAACAACAGTCAAGTTGCATTTTCTGTAGATTCAACAATTAATACAAAGTAAATAGACATTGCACAATCTTAATAACTGGATAGACACAACTTTTTGAGATATGTAATGTAAATAGACATCGTATTTTAACAATTCTAAAAACCGGACAAACATAACATTATAGACACAACAACTAATCAGCAATTTATACGATTTTATGACTAGATACTCAGCAAACATAAATGTAAATAGACATTGTACCTTTCTAATAAGTTTAATAACTGGATAAGCATAACTTCTACATGAAATAGCATGTTTACAGTACGTAATACACAGTAATCACACCCGAAGAATTCACACATAAATTTTACTACTATTTGTTCATATTTACAGAATTGTATTTTAGTAATCTTCGACCATTCACTTGTTTCAGTGTGATGATACCAGAGGCTGTGTAATGCAATTTTGACCTCCTGATGATAAGCATATGTGCTCGAAACATGTAGGGGCATGAAATTTACTTACTGTAAAACAAAAATGTTGTGCATCAAGTTGGTTAATTACTGAGAAAAATATACTGAGATGCATGGTCAGCAAAACGTCAAAATTCGTCACGTCTGTCTGCACGGCCGTCTGTCCGCATGGAACAATTCGACACCCGCCGGACACGTTTTCACGAAATTCTGTATTGGAGTAGTTACCGAAAACCTGCTGAGGAAAGTCAAGAGTCATTATGATCTAAAAAGAATAAAGGGTATTCTACATGAAAACCTATGTACATTTATGAAAATATCTCGCTCAGTTCTACATACAATGAGAAATTTTTCAGACAAATTTGTAAAGATAATCAAAACACACATTTTTGTTCATTACATTTCTATCAGAAAATCGCGCCCTTCGTTGCACAACCAGACAGGTCACAGGTCACAACATAATACGGCGCTTACATTCCGTACAACTAAGACAAAAATACAGATATACTCATAACATTTAAAACTTATCGCTTCATAACTTATTAATTGCGTCTGATCTCGTAAAATGTTTTGCGGCACCACTTACAAAAACTGAGACACTGCGCAACGACTTATCCGTCATTACGATCTTTTCAGCCAAATTATATGTCTACAGAACGCCATGAGAAAGCAAATGAAAATTCTTTGGTTTCAATACAATATCGGCCACTTTAAATGTAGACCTAGGCACTTTTCATTTTCGCCGGCTACATAAATTTGCCATAAAAGCATTGTTACGCAACATTCGACATTTTTTTACTGCTGACAGTGATATGAAGCTCAACATTACACAGAATTCATTGTTGTTTCGACTGCGACAATGGTTGCGCGGATGAGTCATAATGTTACTTTACATGCACATTGTCTACATTGTTCGGTGTCATTTAAATTTGCACCAAGTAAATACACAGAGACTAATGCAGCTTACGGCTTGCTGGGCAATTGGCCAGTACACTTTAGACAGTAGCATATAGCTTCGCAGAGAAATGAAATTTATCTAGTAACTGGGGATAAAAGACACCTTCAGCTACTGAAGAAATTTTCGTCCTCCTTATGCTACTGAGCTACATAAAACAGCCTCAACTCTTCAAATATTATTTCTTTGGGAATCTATTCAATAGCATTCCCACACAAATACCTCAACTTTCTAAATCGTCTCTTTCTTGAAGTTTTGTGAGAAAGAAAGATTTCTGTCACTTCCCCATCTCTCAAAAACAAGTAGGTAGGCTAGGGGAGTTCTGTTTTAACGTTTAGAAAAAAAATTTGCATTTTGTTTTGAACCAGTCAGAAACCTCGATGTATACCTCTCTGTAATAAATAAATAACTAAATCTCTTCAACGAATGCAATATAAACAAATGAAAAATGAAACTTTTGAGGAGTGTGTTGACAGTACAGTGTTTCCGTATTTTGTCTACAGCATAATTGTAGTTATGTTGGCAGCAAAATATGTTCTGTGGTTTCATGACAAAAAAAGGCAAATAATAAATAGAAATATTAGACACATCTGTACAACCTTCTCATCAACGTGTTCTATTGTAATTAATTTCCACAAGAACAACATATTTAAGTTTAGAGTTATTTATAACACAAAAAAATTACTGCCCGTTACGCAATTCCTAGCATGTTACTAGCCCACGCAGCATTCACACAAGAACCCTGCACAACAACAAAAAAAAATCATTTGTGTGGCTGTTATAAACGTGAATTTATGGTACAACAGCCCAAACGCTAAATTTACGAACCGTAAATGTGAATACCATTAACCTTTGTCCATGTTACCTGCTTCTGAGTACACGGGGTTTGAGGTTACATGCGGGCAACGGGTTGTTCATTCTGTCACATTAGACTTACTTTGTTACAGCACGAACGTTGGAGAGTAGTGGTGTTTTTATTCAGCACTGAACAGACGGCGGTACAGCAAATGAAATGTTCGCGAACTTTCAAGTTGAATTTTGTACAATACCTGAGGCTGAAGGGAAATGATATATATTTTCTTTTCCGTACAATGGCAGGCTTGACTGCAGCAACGTGGGGGAGTGGAATCAAGAAAGAAATACTTCTGTAAGTTGCAACTGTAGAACGTAAGTTGACATGACCTAGCCTACATTACTGTAAATAACTCTTTTTCGCGTGAACACTAATTTTCGCGGTGTGTCAGCAATATAAAACAGCAGGGTAATAATTATCTTGCATTGTTTCATTTCCAGTTCAGAAGTCAAATATTTGCCATAAAGCATTGTTGTGTAAAACTCAATATTTTTATATAGTTGACCGGGACATGTAGCTCAACACACACAGAATGCATTGTTCTGTTTCCACTGCAACAATGGTTATGGGAATGCATCACAATGTTACGTTATACGTACACTGCCTACGTTATTCTGTCTTAGCATTGGCATTTAAATTGATACCAATCGAACATATAGCGACCAGCGTATCTCACAGCATGCTGAGCCATTCGCCTTTACACTTAATGGTCTCGAACAAAAATAATATTTATGGACAATAATAATGTGCAAATCACAAGTGCGTCATTAATATTTTTATCTTAGCTACATTTAACAAATATCTGTCTAGCTATACTATATAATACCAATAAATTATATAAAATAGTTGTATAAAGAAAATAACTCATCCAAACCAGTATATCAGTGACAAATATCGCATGCAATACCTAGGAACTGTCCACAGTGCACGGATTAACCGCGCTGCATGTGACAGACACAAAATTTCGCAAGAAAAGTATCAGAATTTCGTGTTTTATAAAAGATGTGTGAGCACAGACACTTCCGAATTAATCTGTTACTTGCAGAATTACAGGTGAAGCAGATGTGTAGAGATGGCAGCTACGTGTACGGCATAAATACAGGAATGAATCAAGACAGACAATGTACGTATTAACGTTACACAATATAATTCAGCACAGTCTTTTACATTCTTAAGCAAGAATACATATTTCGACTAAAAGTTAGTCATCTTCAGGTCCTTACAATATTTTCCGTTACCAGACGCTTTGCCCAGTTTGGGATCCCATAGTGTTTACAATTGTGGAATACATCTAGTTAAAACTTTCTGAAAAGGGTTTTGATTTTGTGTATAAAGTGTGTTTTTTACAGATTGTGTCTAAACATAAAAATATTTAAAAATTCTTCCTTAACGGCGCGTTGATGATCACCGGATATTCCGGTGATCATCAACACACTGTTAAGGAAGAATTTTTAAATATTTTAATATTCCGGTGATCATCAACGCACTGTTAAGGAAGAATTTTTAAATATTTTAATATTCCGGTGATCATCAACGCACTGTTAAGGAAGAATTTTTAAATATTTTA
>Ga0136643_10001630_pt1 | contig 27795 bp, 26 predicted proteins | sample TergutLab28metaG_FD_96883 | JGI IMG/M metagenome (GOLD analysis project Ga0136643, IMG submission 96883) | Labiotermes labralis P1 segment gut microbial communities from Petit-Saut dam, French Guiana - Lab288 P1 (version 3) (version 3) | ecosystem: Host-associated > Arthropoda: Insects >... | reverse complement strand
TAAATCCCATACCCCTTGGATGGCATGACAATAATCCTCGAATCGATACTGTAAACAACCCAACTTGCAGTAATAATCAAGAACAACCAGCATCCAGGAACTCTATCTGCAATAGGAAAATCCCAATAACCAGATCTAATGATTTTTATGGCACAATAAAACACCAACCAACCTGATGGTAATAACCCTACTAGTGAGTATGCTCCTCCTAATGCCAAAAGCCAGATCTCTCATAAATGTTCAAAATTTTCTAAGCCAAATTGTTATACTGTTTGTAACAACCACAATCACTTAACATTCGAAAACAAAATGCTTCACAACATTCTGAAAGAAGACTCAATATGCCACAACCAACAACGCAGATAATTCAAGAGCGCAGAATTTGACGTGACATATTACGACGAGTTTAAATGGCAGGGGAACAATGCAGCCAAGCCCAAGAAACTGGTAGAGGACAGTGAAAAGCATCAAGAACGCCACCTGCCCACCGATTTGTGGGTACAGTGACTGGCAAAGCTTGAAGGCTTTGAAGAACGAGTCAGCCCTGAGCGTCATCAACTGTCTCAAATGTACAAGATATATCTGTTTTGCAAGCTGTCACATGGAAAAATTAAACAACAAAGAGTTGCTGTCATAGCGGAAAAGTTATGCTTGCACTGTGTGATGGTCCTCCTCAAGAATTCAAACAATTGTTTGAAAACCTGTCCTTTTTGGTCAAGATCAGGTCCTCCAGCAACATCTTGGCATTGACATCCATGGGTACATCTCTTACAGAAAATGTCCAGATTGACAAGCAACCAGCAAACAATCGAAAATGCATGTACTTCATCTTCCAACAGATACTACAAATGGTGTTATACTTTGGTGATACTTGATTTATAAGCCCCCTATTTGCTGTTCCCTGCCTGGATAACTTGGCAAAACCACTACTTTAAGTTCCCACGGTAAATTTGTGAACAAGTTTGCCTTGCGTGCACGGGTCATTGGGCACAACAACTGAAGAACAATGTACACACATGCACATTATTCAGGTTTCCATGCTAACTGCAGGCACCACTACGAAACTATAATATACATGCTAACTACATACAGAGTGTGCCTAGCCTGCCCAGGTCCACAGGCACCAGCAGACTAGTAAAACTGTGTAAAGTAAGATCAACTAAATTAATGGCCAGTACCATAAAAATGAACTCTGTTGTTCCAGGTAAAATGTATAGCTGAGAAAATGTCAAATCTGTTGAACATCATTCTTATGGGCTGGGACCTTACACAAAGTGCATAAAATTGCATAAAGCACAAATTTGGGAACATAAATAAGCAGTTTCACTAAAATTCTATAAAAAGCATTTATGTATATGAAAGAGACATGGTTCACATTCACATTGCTAGGTGAGCTCACAGGATTGGCACAAACGCCTGCCACTGCTGAAGCTGAATTTAAACACACAGTTACACAATGACCCAGGTTTTCATATTGCAGTGACAAAAGGGAGGAGCCTATACCAGTGTGTTCAGACTCTGTTCCAGTCACTAGCAGAATATTTGTGTTGACTAAAATTCATTCATTTTTCAACCATGCACTCCAGTATTACCAAATGCAAGAAAACACAATCAGCAGAAACTAGTACCCAGGTAGTTAATAGTTTATTTTATTGCCCTGTAAACGTTTCAATTCATCCAAATCTTTTTCGGGAAGATACCATTACTGTGTCCAAGTGCCAAGGCTCAGAATGAGTAAAGCTGTTCTTCTCCTGTCCCATATGCCCTTGTGGCATAGACTGGGAAATATTTATCTTTTGCCACAAAAATTAGCATAATTTTATTTTAGGCATCCCCATTGTGTTTAAATATACTAGTAAATAAAACAAATGTAAATTAAGTCTAAACACAACTTTATCTGTAAGTAACCATCAGCAACTTATTTCCACTATAAAAGCCACCTTCAGACTGAGCACACATTCATAGTACAAAACATACATTACAGTGCCTTGAATGTTATGGATGAGATATTGTCTGACATCATGATGGAGGTATTGTAAAATGTAATATACATTAAAAATGTGGTTTGAAGATTTTATAAAATTTGTAATTAAAAATTAAAAAATTCTAAGTGATATTATAAAATGCAGGTGATATTCTAGGTGGATGTTGAGATGCAGGCTAGCGGAAGTACTTGAAGATAATGGGCAGTGTGAGTGTATATCTCAATGCAAAGTTGTTATTAATGTATTCTGTAATAATATAATATTTGTCAATTTTGTAAGGATGTAAGAAGTCTGTTATTATAACCAGGGTAAAGTATGTATTAATGGTGGTACTTACATTTTCAGTGGTGTATAGGTATATATGTATATTTCAAAGTGGATGCACTAGTCGCATTTAAGTTCTTCCTACATCTCAACTTCCACATAGATCACCTTCATTTTGTAATAATACTTAAAATTATTGAAGTTTTAATTACAAGTTGTATAAAATCTTCAAACACCATTTTTAATGTATGTTGTACTTACTTTACCTCCATCTTGATGTAAGACAAGATCTCGTCCACAACATTCAAGGCACTGTAATACATATTTCATACTATAAATATGTGCTGAGTCTAAAGATGGCTTTGGTAGCTGAAACATGTTACTGTTGATTACTTACAGATAAAGTTGTGTTTAGAACTTAATTTACATCTGTTTTATTTCCTAGCATAAAATGTGTTTATATGTCCTCTTTTATTTTACTGTTGTTTATAGTCTGTACATACTTATTTCTTTATAGTAGTGTGCAACTGTATTAAAAACCCTTTGTTGAATACTTAAACTTAATAAAAATAAAATAAATGGCAATTACTAGTGGAACATGTTATACAGTCTATCAATCAAGATGATACTTACTTCATTACTGTGGCATTTTGTCTTGAACAGGTATCCAAAAACTTTGATCTTCTGGTATTAGGTAATCATACTTGGTTGTTCCTGATTCTGTCTTATGTGACACAGTGAAATATCCTTGTGGTAACTGTAAACCAGGTGTGCATTCAGGGGTGGTTTTATTCTTGCTTCCATATACAAGACCATAGTGCCCAAACTTCTGTATGTATTGGCTGTTGTGTATCACTAGCTATGCTACTATAAGAAGAAATAACAGACTATATACAACAGGAAAATTTAAAAGAGTAGACATATTTCAAGACATCTTATACAGATTTTCACAATATAGATTTTATAGTAATGACATGTATCTTATGGTGTAATACCTTACAAAAACACTTGGGTTCAATGATAGCGTCTCCCTGAAGAGGATCCCGGTGGGTCAGAACTTGTGGGAGTGCAATAAAATAAATTGTTAACCCTGCATACCTTTATTGCAGAACGTCGGTCATTTTGCACTTTTGTGGTTCGAAGTTATATGATATAGTGACACTAGTGGCAGAAATCCAATGCGGAACTAGCACATTTTGCAGTGTCTCAGTTGGTCCTTTTGTGGTCAAATGCTAAAATAGATCGATTTTTCAGTGTGCTGTACAGTGTGAAAAATAAAACAAACAGAATGAGTTCGGAAATGGTGAGTTCAATTTTAGGAATTCCTGTGGGTCTTGACAGAAAGAAATACTATGGTCAATTATGAACTGTCTATCTGTGTCCTTGAAACAAATGGGAGAACTGCTGTGTTCAGTTCTCAAACTTGTGGACCTGCTACATCTTCTTCGCATGTTCTTTTTTGAAGCCATAGAAGATATCAAGGATATAGAATTAATTGATTTTCCCCTAGACTTTAGGTACATACTACCTTTTAATTTTTGTGGCTAGGATATTGAAGTGAGTGCTGATGAAACTAATTATTTGGTTATGTCTCAAGATCAAAATGCAGGATGAAGTCACAATATAAAAACTGATAATAGCTCCTTTAAAAGGAAGGAAGATTTCAAATATGTGGGAACAACCTTAACAAATCAAAATTCTATTCAGGAAGAAATTTAGAAGTCAGAAATGCTTGCTGTCATTTGGTACAGAATCTTTTGTCTTCCAGTTTGCTACCCAAAAATTTAAAGATTAAGATATATAAAACCATAATTTTGCCTTTTGTTTTGTAGGGGTGTGAAACTTGGTCGCTCACATTTAGGGAGGAGTGCAGGCTGAGAGTGTTAGAGAATAGGGTGCTGAGGAAAATATTTGGGCGCAAGAGGGACGAGGGAACAGGAAAATGGAGAAAACCATATACAGAGGAGCTTAATGATCTGTACTCCTCACCCAATATTGTTCGTGTGATAAAATCAAGAAGAATGAGGTGGGCGGGGCACGTAACAAGTATGGAGGAGAGCGGAGGTGTAAATAGAGTTTTGGTCGGGAAACTTGGAAGACCCAGGCCTAGATAGGAGGATAACATTAAAGATGTATCTTCAGGAAGTTGTATGTGAGGGTATGGATTTGATCCATCTGGCTCAGGATAGGGACAGGTGGGGCACTTGTGAATACGGTAATGAACCTTCGCGTTCCATAAAATGCGGGGGTATTTCTTGACCAGCTGAGAACCGATTATCTTCACAAGGACTCTACTCCATGGAGTAAGTAAGGATATTTAATTTTAAAATATGCCCACAATTGAATGAACTTCCGCTTATTTTTGCCATTTCGTGTATCAGTTTCTGGAAATGGGAATGTGCGCTTTAGTTCACAAATGCAAGTAACTATTTTTTTCATAACTGGAGACTTGTTTTTACCAATCATTTTTACAAATTGGGTCTAGTGGGATTCCGGTGGGGTTTCAGCATGTTTGGCGGGATATAATAAGCAACAATTGGTACAACTGTGCGAAAGGCTAATGGTAAGGTAGTGTTGGAACGCTTTCCGTATGTTCTGTGAAAGGTCTGTTGGTGGACGTAAGTTAAGACGCGTGAATTCTTATGAAACTTGTCACAAAGCGTCAAGGATATGTCTGCCGAAGAGACGGACACCGCGAAGAAACTTTCATGTGTTCATCAAAAGGCGGTTGACGCTCTGAATGTAAGACAACGCAGTAGTGACAGCCCGAAGTAACTAGAATAAAACATGTCCATATGTAGTTATGTGTTGTTACGAATTGTTTACTTTAGTTGGCCACTCATTTTCCGCGTTTATTACGGTGTATTACGAACCGTCTGGAGATTGGGTTACGTTTGTTAAATCACCGTCTTGCATGAGCAAGTCATGACATTAGCTTCCCTGACGTGACGTTGTTTTGAAATAATTGAATCTTAGGACTTAGTTTGTCGTGCAGTCCAGAGGGTTAGAAGCCTGCATAACTTTTGATGTTGTGAATACATAGAATACTATATGTTATCATCATTTAAAACCCATATTTAAGTGAACCATTGTTCTGCTAGTCGTCTGGGTGGACTGAGGATGCTCTCTCCACCGAAATATGTACAGTTTCAACTTGCTAACTGGATAGTGGCCAGGGAAGTCAGTGGAGATACAGCTGCAGGAAGTTGCCACAAAAGAGGGAACCTCATTATAAATGTATTTATATTGGTCAAGATTCTGTTGAATTTTCATGAATAAATATTTTCATGTCAGAAGTAAAGGTTAAAGTTGGCCATGTTAATACCATGAGAGTATGTGGTGGAGTGGAACTACAGGTCCTCACATTTACTAGATGGAGGCAAGTCATCGTGCGTGTGTAGCGTTATCGCCAGGGAAATAGTCCATGTAACCCACAAATTAGTTTGTTTCGTTTTCAAGCATTTGTTTCAATTGTTAATATACTAGTAACTAGTACACTTCACCTCACTCTAATCCCATTAAAAGCCATGTATAACGTTCAACTGTAGTAAGTCTCACAGTATACTCAATTTCTTATTTTCCCATGAAACAAGTATTGATATTTGTATGTGTGTTTTTTTTTTACAGGAAAAATTAAATGAACTCTACATATTCCGAGATCATTATTTTGAAAACCATTCTTTGGATAAAGCAAGCAAAAAGAATAGTGATGTTGAAAATGAAATGAAAAATACATTGAAGTTTTTTGATGATTTGGAAGGCATGTATGTTCAATCTTTGGATGATTTATAATAAGCTGTGTTTGCAAATTTATGTAACACATAATTTATCAGTTAAATTAATAACTGTTTTTATATTACAGAAGATGCTGAGCAAGAGAATAGAACCATGTATCTGTACCTGAAGGGTCGGGCTCTAAATGTGATGCCTCAGCATTCAAAAGAGGCTGAAGAACTGTTGTCTCGTGCTGTTAAACTGGATCCCAAACTTGTGGATGCTTGGAATGAGCTTGGTGAATGTTACTGGAAGAAAGACAACATGGAAGAAGCTAAAAACTGCTTTTATGGTGCCTTACTTCATGTATGAAACTTATTTAAAACAAAATTTTTAAATATACTGAAATTAATTTGATGGGTTTTGCATTAGTGGAGCAGTTATGTTTCAAATAGTGAAAGTTCCTTGATATGTAATGTCCTCTGTTCTGTCTCTTAACAGGAAGAATGATTGTTTTCAAACCTATTCCAGGATTCAGAATTAAAACTGGTCTTTTCATCTCCTTGTAGGTTTTTGTCTTCTCTTTGGCAGCAGATGTGGTCATTACTTTGAAGTCCTTTCTTTGTTAGTTTGGAATGGCATTGTGCATGTCCATCTTTGATTTCAGTGAAATTTGGTAAGCTTGTTAGGTCTGATAAGTGTGTGAGAATTGTGAAAATACACCTGCCTACAACATTGCTGTTTTAAAATTACAAAGTTTTGTTAAACTTTCAGGTATTGTGTTAACAGAAATATTAATTGTTCTAGTTCTAATCAAGATTGGAAGCCAAGTGGTGTATCAATATGAAGCTTTTCCGTAAGGTTTTATTCAGCTTTTTTGATTATCTTCAATTCTTGTTTTGAACTTTAACCCTTAATTACTTTTACTGCAGACACCAAATTTACTGGCTTTTTAACCAAAACTTTTTTGTACTGAGGTGTTAATGAGAACAGGAGATAACTTTTTATTTTCTCCCCATGCTCTGAATATGGACAGCACAGTGTTATATTCTAGAATGGTACGTACTGTAGTGGTTTGTTATGCTTAGAATGAATACTTAAAGTTCAAAATGGTTATAATTCTTTCCATTGCTAAACAACTAGGTTTTGCATTTCTTTTTGTGGCAATCACATTGTCATTTATAAGAAAAATTATGAATTTGGAAGGCATAAAGAAAATTGTACCTAGTAGTCATTGAGGTCCTTGAGGACAGACAGCTTCAAACCTAAATATTTTCTTTGTCACTTGGTTTAAATGTCTGTAGATATATAAGTTCTGGCCACAGAATAAGAGACTGCTTTTTATAGTGACACATCATTGAAGATTAAATAGTACTGATGATGGCTAAATGAATGGGTGTGGAACACTGGTGGAATGATAGTGACAGTAAAATTGAAGTACTCCACAGAAAACCCTCCCTCAGCAGCACTTGTCCACCACAAATCCTACACTTAACATCTGGGGTTTAACCTGGGTCTCTCTTGGGAGAGGTCACCGTCTATTGTGTAAGCCATGGCATAATGGTTTTAAGAGACCAGATTTGTATACCACAGATAGTAATGGGCATTCTTTATGCCTTAATGTTTGATCAGGGTTTTTGTTAGTAAACATATTAGATTTAATGCTTAAGCATGGAATTTGTAAGTTAATATTGGGAGTACCAAGGAGAAGGGTTTAACTGGCTGTGACATGTCAAACTGAACAGAATTAAAATACTTGTTTCTTTATTTCTGTGATGCGTTGTGCGAAAATGGGCATATATGAAAGATTTCTTGTGCTTTCTGTCGACAGTGAAGGTTAGTTGATGTTACAAATGTGTTACCGAACTGTATAAATTCCCTTTTTTGTGCTTTTTATGTTTTTTAAATATTAGCTAAAAGTAAGCTATGCAACCTGTGAATACAGTAAAATCCTGGTTTTACAGTTCTGTATTTGTACTGTGTTTGGTGAAATTAAATGTAGTTACATGGCATGAAAAGTCACAATGTGCGAATGACGTCTGTACACACCTGAGTGTGGCAACATGACTATTTTGTGCAGGCGGCATGACATCATATGGATGTGAGCACACTCTAGCATAAGCTAGGGGGTTCAACTGAATAAATGCTATGATACAAGTTACTCTATTATGATGTGAAGTTACATATGTGAATCAGAGGGCTCCGCAGCGCCGAGTCGCTATTCACTCTGAGAGAGAATCAGTAGTGCATTTCTGTATGACTCAGTTTGACACATGGATAGACAGTCTAAATAAATGTGGTTCCTTCAGAACATAATTACACATTCAAGAGTGATGTGTGACAGGCCAGCGATTTGGATCCTTGAAGTCCAGCCGAAAGTAGTGAACATTTTATTAAGGCAGCCAACCACAGTTTGAAATGGAAGGATGTGGGTTTATTTCTTGTGCAACAGGTCTAAGATTTGCTGCAAATTTCTCTCAGAAAAATTTTTGTGTTAAATTTCTCCACCATGATTTGTGAATTATAAAGACATGAGGATAGTTCAGTAAGCAAGGTGGAGGAGTTTTTTAGGCCATTTCCACATTGCGCAGTAAGTGCTCTAGATAATTGCCGTCATATCCCTTAAAACCACAAAACCTGTAATGTTATTGTAATGCTCAGTTCACGGAGGTTTTGACACATTCCCTTCTTTTTCCACAAAATGACCTGATGCTGGGGGGGGGGGTTCATGCTGCCGAGGAGGTAAACTCCTGTCATTCTGTTCCAACACATAGCACTTGCACATCCTTTAACTTCACAAACACTGTCACCTTTCTTGAATTTCAAGGTCTTTTGCCCAAAGTTTGTTGGCAGCCTTGTTTGTTTTCACAAACAGTGCCACAACTGTTTGCTTTCCTTCTGTGTAGGTCATGAAACGGTTGCGGTGACAAAAAGTAATTACACGTGAATAATTTCCGTCTGGTGCCTTGCACTTTTCTGTGTTAGCTGTAGAACTCTTCCTGGGGTAGGTGTGATACTAGATGCAAAATTTAAAAAGTAGTTTTCCTAAGTAAACTGCTGTACTGTATGTGAATCAATTTCCAGCACAGAGTATGTATAGTTTTATTCCAAATCGTTTCACTTTTATGGTATGTACTGCCAGAATAGTGCTCTACACTTGAATTTCACAGTTTCTTCATCCTGTGCCAAATGTTTTGTGGGGTGTTACTGTGTGGAGTATGTACATGTATTATTCAGGTAGCCAAAAATTCTTATGATTTTCCACAACGTGTCATAATCTGGATTTGCTCAGTCAGGTAGATTTTTGTTTTTGAAGTGAAGCACTTTCATTCCACACATAAACCAGTTATGCGCCATGACTTTTGACTAGACTGGAGTAGAGTATAGCTCATTATTTCACCAGTAACCTTGTAGTGTGTGCTGAGTGTCATGTCCCACATCCCTTCGCGATTGTCAGGACTAGAAAACTATATAGTTCATGAATAAAAGTATGTGGTTGTGAAGTTTTTGTCTTCCTGTCCTTGAATGTGCTGTTGGTAATGATGGTTTGACTCTACCAAATTGATATTCAGTAGTTCATCTCTAAACATTAGTCAAAATCAGTTTGAAGCTGATTAATCTGAACTGATGTGAGACACTGCACAACAATTCACACCAGCTTGGGAGCACTGAACTGGTCTATTTTAGGCCTGTCTTTACTCGTACTGTCACAAGGCCACAACTGGCCTGTCAGAACACTTTTGTCAGAATCTTCTGATAAACCATCAACAGTTTCAGTATCAAGCCATCCAAATCGGTTTGATCCACAGAATCACTGACCAACTGTTCCATCTCAGTCACAGCCATGTAACACACCTGCGTTGGCACTAAAAGGCAACTGCTGGTTTAAGATGGATCAAACTATAGCCTATCTGCATTAGAACATACATCTTCTTGTATCATCGCACAGCTGCAGATCCAGGAATTAACACAGTGCCCTGAACATGAATAGGATTCAATTTGTATGAGACAAACATGGCAAAATTTGGAGTTTTGTTAGTAGAGTGCTTGTGCAACTTAGTTCACAATGTTACTGGTTAATAAACTGAACACTTGTCCAGTATAGGACCTTTAACATGCAGTTTATAAACTAACTGCCAGTCCTTAAAGGTTTAAACAGAGTGAAACAGATATTTTCAGAATTTTATTCTTTCACAATTATGCCACCATATTACATTATTTATAATCCTTATATCCATGTTTATAGACACATGACTTGACTTCTCTGGCATGGTTGTTGGAAAGTGTACTCAGCTGAAGAAACCAAATTTCCCATCTGTGTGTGCAGGCAGGGAATTTGTTACGTTATGTATAATCCTTATGTCAGTGTTTGTAGCCACATGACTTAACTTTTCTGTCATAGTTTCATGAAAGGATGCTCATCTGAAGGAAGCCAATTTTCCATCTGTGTGTGCAGGCAAGGAGCAAGGTCTCACTTCGCAATTTGTCAATGGTACTGAGACAGGAAGAATTGGCATCAGCCGAACAGCGTTTAGAAAACATTAAGCAAGGTGTGGCATATGCCAAAGAGGCAGTGCAGCTTGATGCCAATGATGGTATTTCATGGACTGTGCTAGGCACTGCGTATCTTTCATCCTTCTTCTCACTGTCACAGAACCCTCACACACTGAAACTGTGCAAGTCTGCATATCAACAAGCAGTAAGTTATCTGAAGAACCATGATACGAGTAGAAGTGTTGTATAATTGTACCAACAAGTGCTATATTATTGTTATATTGTAATACTATATTAATTTGTAATACCCTATGCCTACTTCGACTGGTGTAGTTCAGGGTTTACGACATAAAGGCTGAGGACATATTTCTAAGTTTCTGTACACATGCCCACTATGACTGTTGAGAGGCCTCTGGGGCAAAGGTCAAGGTTCAAGAACTTCGAGGCACTGACGACCACTGAACCCATCAGGTGATGATGAATTGTTCCTACTTTTCTTTAGACCATACGTTGGACTATGTACTCACTCACGATCAAGCAGTCTCAGGGGAGCAACATTCCTAATTCATCTGGCGATTCCAGCAGCAGCAGTGGTGCCTACATCGTTTTCCTTGTAATACACACACTAGTAAAAGCTACCACCTGAAGTCTGTGGAAGTTACACTGCTGAGGCACCTTCTCTCCCTCTGTCCTTCACGCAATGAAGTTTGATCCAAACCCTGGTAGGAACAACATCTGAGATACGTCAGACCAGAGGCATCTATTTGGAGTAGACAACAGAAGTAGTAGTAAAATCACCACCTGTGTCCAGGGTGTCAAGGATTTTTTGTCACCTGATTTTCCTTTTTATATTCCTCCTGCTTTATAGAAAGTATATGGTGTACCATTATTTTCACACATTCAAATCATTTTACTATCTTTGAATTGATGTACTGTATTTTTAATTATCTAATGAACATATTTTTATTTTGCAGGAGAAGGATGTTGTTGCTCGCAGTAGCCCTGATTTGCACTACAACAAAGCAATTGTGAGTACTGACAAGCCTGTCATTATTCAGGAATGGTCAAATATATGTTTTAATGTTAATCCCAAGGAAATACAAATCATTTTGTCTTTATTTTTAATAAGCTAATAATACAAATGCCATTACATTGAAACTTTGTGTGTTTCTGAATCCACATTTTTCTTGATTCTCTTTGCGTATTTATTGATCTCACTGGTGCTTCTGTAGGAACAGTGATGTATTTTCCTGGAATATGTATTTTGGCATTCTAGTCAGTTCATCAATTATGCATTCATAATGATCATAAATTGGCCCATAAATGTTATTCCTGATATTTTCAATTGAAAAGGAAAAAGAGTTTTCATTTGTGTTAGACTTCCATTACTGCTCTATTGTCTTCTTGTGTGCTTCTTATTCTGTGGCTTCAAGATCATTACAACACAAGTGAGCCATCTTTGTTACCAGTATCAAATCTGTGAAGCTATGGGGTTGGACAGGTGCTGGATTTTCAAGTGTTCTATATTATCAGAAGATACCTTTAATGGTCTAAGTTCTTACAGGTAATTTTATGCAACCAGCTCTCAGAGAGTGTGTATTTGTAACATACTTTCATTTCATCATAAAAGGACTTAAACTTTTTCAATTATCATAGGCCCAGTCACAGGTTTTAATATTTCGGCGTAGTGGTCAGAGTTCACTGCTGGTGCCCTGGGCAAGAATCTCACAAGAACAAAACCTTTCTAATTCCAAAAAACTGTAACCATGATTTACCCTGCTGGTGGCACATTTGTGAATTTTTGCTTCATGTTTTGTGGTGCCATTCCATCAACTGTTATTGGGATTTGGGATCAAAGAGATGGACCAAGCTTGGTTGTTCCTGTGTTGATGCTCATTAGGTGCCACAAATGCTAACTGATGTGCATGAGTAGGTAAGGGGCAAGGGGCAGTTACTGCTGATCATTTGTGCTGATGTAAGACAAGAGGAGGGGGCTTGCTGTTGCAGACTGTCATGGAATGAAACTTGGATCCACTGCTTTGAATCTGAATTCAGTCAGCATTCAACAGAGTGGTGCTACACAACATCCAACAGAAGAAGAAATTACATTGTGTGCCATCAGCAAAAGTCATGGCAGGGGCAGTGATATTTTGGGACAAGAAAGGTGTTGCTGGTATGACTTCCTCACCCAAGGGGAACAGCAGCATACTCTTTCAGCTATACTGAAACATTATGAAGTGTGATTGCTTGTTCTTCGGGAGTTCATCCCACAAGAAAAAAATCACACGTGTTGTTCCCCCATGAAAATGCCAGACTGTGCACAAATGTGCACACCACTGAGGCCATCACCAATTTTGGATGGACGGTTGCTAGACCTATGTTATGGTTCTGATCTTATAGCAGTAGAATTTTATCTGTTTATTCCTTTGAAAGACGGAATGCAAGGATGCTATTATGGGGATGTCAAGACACTGTAGAATGCCATGTGCCAGGGTCTGCAGAGGAAGGAGAGTAAGTTTTCTGTGTCATAATATGTATTACTGTTTGTAATACATGCTGCTGTTCAAAGGTGGAAGAAGATTGATGACAAAGATTGAGACTGTGCTGAAAAATAAATGTACCTGTGGCAGTGTTATGGTGAAGTTCTTTGAAATTTGTACATGAACTAGTAAATAGCAAGAACAGAAAATAGGAGACACCACTTTCCCACCAACCCTCCAAATAGTTTTGCCATTTTTTGCTAATAAAGTTTTAAATACTTTCTGTCTTGTTGAAAGGCCTTAAAGTATGAAGAAGAATATGAACTGGCATTGCAGTCATTCTCATGTGCCCAGGCACTAGACCCCACATGGGAGGCTCCACAGGAGAAGGAGAAGCAACTGGTGAAATACTTGGACAGTGTTCAAGAACTTGTTGCCCTCAAAGGGAAAATGAAAGTGAAGAAGTTACAGCAAATGTTGCGGGTAAGGTCACACACAAACACACACAGAGTGGGTAAGCCCACAGAGTAGAGCTCTTTTGAGTAGATAGTAGTGCCCCCCATATTACAAAATTTCCAGCCTTTTGTAGAACTGAAAGGTTCATTAATTACAAAGAACCATATATTGTTCCCTATCCCAAACCAGCTGCATTCCATCCACATTCACATCCTTTTGTATTATCATCTTCCTGTAATGCTCTTGTCATTCAGTAAAATGACAGTGGTTTGATTCCTAGTAAGAGCAGAGATACTGAGCATTGCTGTGTGCAGACTGGCTCTGGGGCACACCCAACTCTACTATTGAGTGAGTAGAGGGGCTGTTTGTAGGGTAAAACAGCTGGAACATGAACTCCACTACACTGTTGTGGTATGGTCATCAGGAACAGGGATAACATTGATATCAGCCTTGAAGTTTTTTTTAATGTGTCTCTAGATATGAAATAGACCATTCCTGACATGTGAAGACAGACATTTTTGTTCTGTCTTCATTTTACCATAAAAAAATTGCTGAAGTCTGATATTTGGTGTTGCGTATGTTACAGTCTATAGAATCAAAGCAGCTCGGACCATATGAAGGAGGGTGCTACACAGCAAACAATAAGACTGTTAAGCTGGAGCCTGTTGCCCTGAAGAAGCTACAGTTGGGAATTAACCTTGAGAAAGTGGTTCTTGGCAAAGTGGTATGCAGCGTACATAACGATGATGTTGTACCATTGTAAGTAAGAAGTCATGTGCCTCTCTTTTCAGCTGGTGAATGTGTTGAGCAACCACTGTGCCATGAGCAGCATTTGAGTAAAGTTCTGTGAAATTTTCATGTATCTAACTTGTAAATAGCTTTCAATTAAAATTTGTGCAGTTGATGTTATGAAAGGGGACAGAAAATTTATACTGGATGCAAGAAAGGCAAGGGAGCAGTACCAAGTGCCATAACTTTCTGCTGCTTGCTTACTTGTGAGAACTAAGGAGGTTTACTTTAGTGCTGCCACAAGATGCCTTTACAGAGTTGTATTTTAGGCATAGGGAGAAATTCTTCATACTAGCCTACATTACAGTTTCATTAGACAGGAGCAATTAATGAATTAGACAGTTATATATCTCTATCATCTCAGTTTTTTTTTAATGTGTATATGAGGATGTAATAAAGCTGGTACCAAGAGATCTTAAAGAAAATAGGGTGGGGAGGTATGATGTGGATTGAACTGGCCCAGGAATGGGACAAGCAGTGGGCTGTTAAGAATGCAGGTATGGAATGTTTTGTTCCATACAGTGCAAGGAATTTCTTGACTAGCTAAAGGGCTGTTACTTGACAGAGACAAATGGGCAAAGCTTCTAAAGAAGACCAGGTCCCACCAAGGTCTGTCGAGCCAATGATGAATGAAAGGGCTGTTAGCTTCTTAAAAGGGATTCTGCTGCATGAAATTAGCTGTCTAGTTAGTTAGCTAGCTAGTTAGTTACCTCCCAGGTGTGAAAGATGCAAGTCTTGCATGATTTGCTATGTCAGTTGCCAACATTCGGAAGGATCATAGGATTTTCATCTTTGGGATAAAACAGTCCAAGAGGAGCCCTGAAGATGACGGCGCTATGTTCCTTTGAAACATCAGTAACTCTTCACTAAACAGCCTAGTGTAACATCCCATAAGACTTGAATCTTCAGCGTCACTGCTGTGATAACCTCAAATCTTGCAAGTGCAGGTATTTATGTATTGTGGTATGTTCTGCAGCACATTTTGCATGGTTGATAAAGAAGAAACCTGTATGGCTGTGACAGTATACAACCTTGCACAAGGGAGGGGTGTCATCATTGGTGACACTGTGGCTGTCCCAGAACCCTACCTCTCCAATGTTCACTTCAGATTCAAACAAAAGGTGAGAAATGACTGCATCTCTCATGTTTTTAAGTGCATTACAGTGTTGGTCACTGTCTGTCTAATCCTTGGGAGATGGAATTTGACATGAATTTTATTTAAGGATTTGTTTGTGCTACAAAGTAAATACACATGCTCTCCATTGCAAAAGCCAGTTCATTCTGTGCAGGGAAATAATCTCACTGTGTTGTTAGAATCATACAAAATACATAAATAATGGGTGTTTAACCTTTTTTGACAAAGGGCCTGAACTGTTATTGTGGGCTGGTTCACCAGCCACATGTGTAAGAATCACACATGGTACACATAACCACCAAAATTATTGTGCAGTTTCGTAGTATGTATGTAATTTACAAATGTGGCTGTGGGTCACTTAATACAACCTGGCATATGAGATGAAGCTTACGTGAACCACTAGTGAGGTGTTGGTTTTGCTGTAGCTGAAGACAGGTAAGATGGTAGTAACATCTCACTTATGAAACTCCTCCTGTTGCTAGACTCTCCACTCCCCCATTATTTATTAATGTTGGGTCCAAAGGTAAATTGTTTTCAAATTTCTTCAAACACTTTCATCCTTCACTGTGAGAAACTAGCAAATTCATTGATGTATCGTTGTGACTTCCCAGGAATGGAATTTCAGCTCTATACGGGTGGAAAGTCCAGTGATGCTTGTGGTAAATGGTCGCAAAGTTGGGCAAGATCAGCAAGCTGGTGTACAGATGTCATATTTTAAATATGCTGAATGAATTCAGTATAGGTATCACATTCATCAAAGTGTGCTGAAGATCTGAATTAACCTTTAGATGCCTAACGTCAACTTTAGTTGACGTACCGCACCGCTAACCTCCAAAGTTGCATTTTATATATTTATTCAACAAATATAGGTACCATATATTTTAAACATGGTATATAGTCTCCGTTTTTTTCTCTTCAAAATGCAGTTTGTTTCATAATTCTAACGTATTTGGTCCTGTATTATTCACATTTTATATACAGGATGTGCTAAAATTTGAAAAATAATTCTGGCACCAAAAGGTTAAATTTAGTAATGCCTCAGAATATCATGGATGATGCAAACATTTGTCTGGAGTTTTGTGATAATTTGATGATTGATTGATTGATTGTGTAGTGTGTATTTCTTGGTATTTGATTGATTGATTGATTGTGTAGTATGTATTCCTTGGTATTACAACCATGTATCAGCTTATTATAACCCCTCCCCTTCTCCCCAATGATACTGTGTGTGAAAAGATTTTGAACAATGCACCCATGGCCCATTTGAATGTATTGTCTTATCAGTCACCTAAAGATTCTGAGAAGAAGCATGAAGATCTGTCAGGATGGCCATGCCTTAACCAATGTTCAAACAGGTACCTACCAGAAACAAAGCAGGACCACGAACTGCTCCACTGCAGCATTATGTGCTCTAACCTGCTAAACTATTTCTTATTTTTGAAGCAGAATAAGGATATTTCACAGATGTGTTAGCACTGTTATAATTTTCAAATGTATATGTTAATTTCGTCTGACTGTTGGCCCTAATATGTACACTTTGTATTTATTCTTTCTCGGTTTATTTAATGATGTTGCTAATACTTCATAGAATAAGTACTACAGTGAACTGTAAATGGTGTAGAAGGAAGCATTGGTGGCCTAGTATGAGATACTATTCTGGACATTAGCCTGGGTCATACTTAGGACAACCATAAATGGGAACACAATATCAATAAATATTCACAGTTGCAGTGAGCTCACATGTAAATAGTTTTATTTATATGGCAACTAGTTTCGACTCTATAATCAGATCATCATCAGGCCATGACCCAAGAATTTGAAACATGTATTGAAACTAAAAGTATCAGTTGGATATGCCCCCTTTTACTTAAAAAAATACATTAAAATGTATGCAAAATGTATAACTAAAAACAGTATCAAAAAAGGTTATTTAAAAAATAATAAATACTTTATTCAAAACACTGTTTTAAAAAACTGATTACAAAATTTCCTTGGGATGGAGGTGATGTATTGTTTTGTCAATTGTGATGTTGCATACTAACTTATTCAGTACTCATATTCTACATGCCACTGGTATCTTATGTTAAGTCCAGATGTATTGTCTTGTAATATGTAGAATGCAATTAGCATTGGTGGTAAAGTAATGTACTGGAGATAAATCCTCATAGATTTTTGTATATGTTAATGATGTTCCAGAAATATTAGATCAGATTCATTGTAGTGTGGAACATAATGTGTTTTTATCGGGGTTGTCTGTGGAACTGGTGCTTGGTTTGTTATTAGTTGTTTACCAAGAGGGAGGTTTTATATACAGATAGATAAGACCCGTGAATAAGATAGCCAGTGTCCAGGCTGAGATTTAAACCCAGGAACTCCAACATAACAGGCAGGATTCCAACCATTCGACTGGGACCTAAATGTCAATGTTTGAGACAGTGGTGTACATGGTTTTCCTTAGTCCCTCTAAGCAACTGCTGGGGTATAAGATTTTGTGCTTTTGGTGGCAAATAAATGTGTTAAGATTTTCCCAGATGATAGCTGGATCATTATTGACCATCAACAAATTTCTTGAGATTCAGATGAGGTGCATGTACTCAGAGATCTACAGCATTATGGGGGATGCATGGAAAAATGTGTGTGGTGCAGCCAGTGTCCAAAGACACAAGGTGCAGGTAGTACACCTGGAACATGTACTTGTTCTGCCGAGCAGGGTGACTTAAATCCACTAACTTTGGTCACGCCAAAAAATCTCAGAGTCTAGAAACTGCACCCATCCTGCAAATTGTGTCTGACAGGATGCTTTGGAGATATGCATACCAAAAGCCATTAATAGTCAAGTTCCGTGACAGGTGTGAATGGTGGAACAGGTTCAGTCCGGACAACAAAGGTAGCCTGGTCTGGTATACAGACAGGTCCAAGACCAGTAAAGGCATTGGTGCTGGGGTGTACGTAGTGGGCTCCAGGGAGCTCACCTTCGGTCTTCGGCTCCAATCCACGGTATTCCAGGCTGAAATGTATGCCTTTAAGGCTTGTGTAATGGGGAATGTTGAAAAGTGCTACACAGGTAGGAACATTTATATTCTTTCCTACAGTCAGGTAGCCAACAAGTGCCCAGATAATACCGAATTAGTTTTGGACTGCCATCAGTCCCTGGTGAAACTGGAAGAACATAACAGAATCCAATTGCTATGCAATTGTGGTGGGCTTGTATCAGTTTGCCAACAGGTATTAGTTCCCACCAGATACATGATGAAAACTCATCAGAAACCCACCAGAACAAATTTTTAAAAATGTTTGGAAAAATGTGTTTCTGTGTTTGATGCATTTTGAGAATAAAATGCGGAACCTCTCATTTTACCATTTGACAGACACTATTGTCAGTATATATTTCTTGCAACTTAGATGTTTGTTGAAATTGAAATCTGTGAGCTATTGCTGTGTGGTCATCACATTATCTTAAGTATTATGTAATCCTAATTCAACATGTTTCGCAACGTTGAGATAGTGCTGTCACATGTTTCCCTTTGATATGTAATGGTTATTGCTGGGAGTTTTGTAATACTAATGTCAGTGGATTTGTATACCAGAATTCAGTACAGTCTGTTGCTAGTATCGTCTGGCAGGTTGTGAAGTGAGGCTTAGGTACATTTATGATAACAGTAATGCATTTGTATTTATTTGGCGGTTATATTACATTTATAGGAGACTGAAAGCAACAAAGAAATACTTGGAACTTAGGTTTGATTGTGATAGTCCAAATTCAAGTAATTTATGCAAGAATATCGAGATATTCATTATAAAATATTTGACGCTCGCCACATTTCGTACTAGCCATCAGAATTATTCTCAACGAGGGAAGAATCCAAAAGAACAAGATTTGGTGAAAAAATCACTATGTTGGCAACACTGCTTCCTCTACTTGAAAATTCCTTTAAATGTACTGATATGGTCGAGGTTGGTATCAATGATCACTTTGTTATCCGTGACTCAATTGTCACCAGAATCGCCAGGTGTTCGGAAACTTACCTGACCTCGGGAATAGGAGTGGTTACATTTGTTTCTGTCTCGTGGATATGAAGCCATGAGAAGAATACAAGTTCGAATGTAAATCATACAGTGAGAGGTCAGCAACTCAGGTGCATTTCGACCTGAAACTATCGTACGAAAGTGGGAAACGTAACTCGTAAATACAATTACTGTAGAAGCAGTGACTGGATATGAAGGGTCTCAGTCCTCGATGCTTCTACGAATTCCCTGCGCACATATAGCTGGTATTCAGAATATCTCGTATCTAGATGCATAACTTCGATATTGATTAGAATTTTCTTTGTTTAAATTTATAGGACTAAAGGACATTCGTAGAACTGATCTCAAGTTTCAGAGTTCTGAATATATGGTTGAATGTTTGTGAAGGGGGAAAAAGATGATCAAAAGTGGTGCTCGACGGTAACGTTTCATAAGCAAAAAAAAAAAAAAAACTATAAATTCATATGCAGACTCGTCTTAAAATTGTAATTTTTTTTACCACAAAAAATAATGTACATACCACTTAACAATTTACGTACCTTTTTACGGCAGTTTCGAAACTTCACTATGAGTCTTTTGAAGTAAATAAATTGATTCCTGTGGTTGTTATTGTTGCGATCAGCATTTCTTTAGCCAGCACACGTGACGCAAAATTGTCAGACGTATATCATCCAGTTGTTGCTTCCGTTAATTTTTCCGTTAACATAAGGCAAACTTGTTTAGAAAAAGACATTAATATTATTATTATTATTATTATTATATGTACTTGCATAGTCGTGAAGGCATATGTGGTGTCAGGTGTATGACGCCATGCCGATTCTTCGTGACAGTTCGTGTCTAGGTAAACATCTCACAGAAGTATAGCTGGTTCCTGTAAAACAGTACGGCTGATAGAACCGGTTCGTGTTTTTATAGGCGGAGTTTTCTGAAGATCCGTCTAAAAATGCCCATTCTGAAATAGCTTCGGGGTTAGGCCCAGTTTGTGGGGTGTTAATTGTTCAGTGTCCACCCATTCGTTGATTGGTAATGAAGCGGTCCTGTTCTGACAGCCGAGGGTGGTGTTGAATAAAATTATGGTCCATTTGAGTTCGATTGATGGGCATGAGGTATAAGCGCACCCATCATTTTTCTTTGGGGGGGGGGGGATGCTGACACAATTTATGTTTGAATGTAGAAACTGTTATGTAAATCATGACAAAAATGTCAAGCCGACATCTAGTTAGGTTACGGATAAAATTAAAACTAACTAAAAAAATTTTTCCTATTCGTAAGTTTATATTTTGCAGCATTCCAATGTGCTGGTCATCAGCCGATTTCAGTGGCTGATTTATGTCGAAGCGTAAATCACTTAAAACCTTTAATACAAGAACGTCTAAAAAATCTGTTTTTTAAATTTCGTTTGGGAAGGGGAGAGGGAGGGGGCTGCAGCCCAGCAATCTACCTTCCCCCCCTGGATGCACCAGCGGCTGCAAGATATCTCTTGATAGTTGCCGACCCATCCCAAATTCAAGCCGAACCCTTCTTGAACTTATGCAATTACAGAGATAGCATTTCAATCAAGGTTTCTTTACTGTGTACGCTAGAGTCTGGTCTCCGTAGTCATGGTTTTCTCAGCCTTGCTGCTGATAAAATTCTATCTTAAAGGAACTGTAATCGCAGCTCATGCCACAGCAACTCCCATTCATTCCAGAATTAAAACTGATAGTAAACGAAAGCTGTCCCGGCGAGGTGTCATAAATGTCATACGTGTCGTTGGTAACACTGCCACTGGAGTTTCCAACATGGCAGATATGTTAGTGAGGTACGATCATGTGATGTGGAAAAAACTGTGTTACGTTTGAATGATATGTGATTGAAGAAAATATTTGCTGTAGTGTAAGATATTAACATTTTCATACACAATGGCGGATCATCAGAGTCCGTCCATTAGTGAAATAAAAAGGCCCGAAGAGGTAGTTCGAATGGCAATGAACGACAGCTTGAAATTTGCCGTCCTCATCGGTCTGATCGAGGTGGGACAGGTGTCTAACCGGGAAGTTGTAAACACCGTGCTGCATTTGGTAAGTACGGTAGGATTACCGAAGTTCAGGACTGAAATCGAGTTTGCGGCTCCTGTAAATGAATTCGATGAAGTGTTCCGTTAGCGAGTCCCGCCAGAATTGTGTTAAGTGTTCATTTGCTGTTAATGGATGCGTTAAGCAACCAGGTTGACATTGACATTTGTGGTTTAGAATTAGGATTGAAATGTCTTAGCGTGCGTTATTTTTTATTTTTTTTCCCATACTGTACTGTCAGCGAAGGGATGTTGCTGTAAATGTTATGTCTTGTTTACGTCTTAACACACTCTTGCCCTCAACAAACAAGTGCATTTTTTTTTCTTTTTCGTAGGGGTATATCAGCATATTTCCCGTTAACGACCCTTTGAATTGTTGCATATCATAAATTTTAAGTTCTTCACACATTTCGGAAATCTGAATGTTCGGTGATGACACTGGTTGACATTGAGTTGTGGAGTGTTTAATGCAGCTGAGTTTCTGTGTAATGTTGTGACTTGTGGGCAGGCAGGCTGTTTCTCACATTTGTTTTAATTAATGACAAAGTACATAGAAGGTCCTTGTGATGGTTAATAGCTGTAAAGCAGCATATTGTTGTTCCAGAATCTGTTTAGACTACATTTTGCAAGTGCATGCAAATCACATATGAATATTTCTGGATGCAATGTAAATTTTGTTGGCCTTTTATACTTATTCCATTTTTTCTGCTTTAGGAGCTAGGTTTTTTAATAGCATAAATTATTTTGTTTGAGAATTTACACTAGGTGCTTACCTTCATCTTTGGCTAATGTCTGTTAGTGTGTGTGTGTGGACTTTGTCATTGGAAATAACACAGAGTAGGGGATGTATGTGTATCCTTGTAATATTAAACTTTTAGTGTGTCATCAGTTCTTAATACCATGATATATGCAACAGAAATACTTATCAGTGAAAACTATCATATATTTATCATTGTATTGGCATTACTGTGTTATTTGTGCCTGCAGTAATGGAAATCATAATGTGCGTGGTCTGCCATTGTTGACTGCGACAGGAACAATTGATGGTAGTTACTGTAGATAGAATTTTTGTCAGAATATGAAAACTGACAGCTTAATGTTTATATGGTTTGTTTTTTGCACCCTCACTAAATGGCTGCTGTTAACTTGAGTTTCTGGCACAAAAATGAAACTTCAGAACCTATGTTTTATGTTTTTATTAGCAACTGTAACTTGGGTTCATATAAAAAATTGGAATCCTAAACCAAGTATTGTACAGGTTTTATCTAAAATGCATACACAAACTTAAGCAGTGGGTTACCCATACTACCAAAACAAGGAAAACAGTTCTTCTGAATGCATGTCCAAGGAGCTGGAGCCGCGTGGAGTGACTGTGCAAAAAATTTTTGTGTTCTTTCAATCATCCACCCAGCCTCCTGTTCAGTGGGTCCCAGCGACAAGATGGCCTCCACGTAATGCCGAGGTTAAGAATGAGTGGAGCTATACCTCTATTTCCCTTATGTCTTTATGTGTCTTCATGACATGGACAGGGTGAACTTTGCTTTTTTACTTTACAGTGTATGCCCACAAACAATTAAGACTCAAGGTATAGTCCCGAAGTTCGTTTGACCACAGTCCTTTAGATTTTGACCTGTAGGGACACTTAAGAGCCGTAGTATATTCATTTCCAATTAAAAATGACAAGACATTTCACCAACACATTTTTTATGCCTTTCAGACCATTTTCAACCACTCTGGGACTTTTGCAAGGGTGTGACAGACTTTATTGTATGTGTCCATGTGTGCAGTGATTCACGGGGAGGTTACTTTGAGTATTTGTCGTGAATTGTGACTAAACAAACAATAAGAATGATTGTCTTTTTTCCTACCAACTTGATACACATATTCTTTATTTTAATACATTTATTATATATATATATAAATAAACAATAAAAACTCAATAGTTGTTGAACTAAAATGTGTATTGTAAGTGTATTATGTCAGATGTAATAAAATGTCACATTTATTGTATTTAGTGAAACTCAAAACCTTTCAGTTCTGGGCTTTTTTCTTTGTTATGTGGAGAACTCTTTGTAGAAGTTTGTTTAAACATTTTAGATACATCCTGTTTAATCTCAGCATTTGACAGTGTCATTCAGTAGAATAATTCTGATGTTTCTCAGAGCCAGATGTTTATGTGTGTGTGGGAACTATGACCTTAGTTTCTGTCATTGATATGAATTTTTAGAGCCTGACTTTAGTTCATTGCATTTTATATGTTAGAACCTATATTGGTGACTGACCTGAATTTCTGGAATCAGGTGTGTTTTCAATTCAGATGAAGTGCCAGATGGATCATGTAAACCAGATGGCATACAAGATGGATTATGTAAGATGTGTGAAGAAAAGAAAGCAAAAACTGAAATGTAGTATGATTCATGAGCATGTTCATTCTAAACTATTACTTTTGGTAATGAAGCAAGATTTCAGTGTTAATGAATGTAGAATTTGAACATTTATAGCATAGGTGGAAAATAGGTGCATCCCGTTGGCTGTGTTAATGTGTCAGCACCCAGCTTCTTGAAGGCATGTTGTGTATGGTGTGTGGCAACTTTCTTGCTGGTAATGAATAACACCCTGGTACCATTCAGTGAAGAATCTTCTATATTATGTTAATTATCTTTGTTTAGCTGAAGAGTTGGCTGATTTTCCTAAGAAAAGAATTATGTTTGTCTTTGCTGTTGAACAGCATAGTCCGCCATTCTGAGGAAAGCATGAAGATTTAAGATACCTGAAAACAGATATCTGAGAAGAATATTTGTTCTTAAGAGACATGATTGAGGTAAGGACAATTGCATCTTGAATCATCAGACACAGATGTTGAGAACTCTTGGAGAGTAACACTGAATGAGTAGTTCTTAGGTAAGCTTTCCTATAAAGTTCTGACCAATAGAGACATATTTTGTATCTTAGGAAAATTAAGCTGCATTTTATTAGTGTATCCTGTGACAGCAGTGGCTCATGAGTATGACTTTAATAAGATAAATCTAATTGAAAACAAATTAGGACAGTAATAACATCACAAACTTGCAATGATTTGAGGTTGGCAAGATTGACTGGACCATCACCAGAAAAGTTTGATTCAGTAAAGCCTGTGGATTGCTGAAATTTTAGTGGCAGATTTTGAAGATGTTCATGGTCATAAAAGAAAGAGAATTTCTGAAGTGCTTGAAACACAAAGGTAACAATTTGTACACTATGTAAACTACTCTGTAATGATGTGAAAGATGTTAATGCAAATTATATTCTGGTGCCTAGAATTTGTTGCTGACTTGTAGATTTTTGGAGAACATGTGGACCCACTTATGGATGTTTGTGTAGGCACACACACACAACTGTGGAAGCATTTCAGCTGACACGTTCAGTAGTGAACAGAAGGAAAATACAAAAATATTACATTTTGACTGAAGAGAAATGGGTTGTTATTGGCACTCACATGGCAACAAACCCCTGAGAAGTCCTGTTCCAATTACATTTTCATTGTGGGGTTTTGAAAGGATCGACCTAACTGGGCAGTACAACCTAGAAAATAATGCCCACAGATAATTAGACTAGTACAAGAACTCTTTTTCTCTGTAATAGGAAGCAAAAAGCTGGTACTGCAAATGGTTTCAAGAATCAATAGCCAATGGATTTATTGATCCAGAACTTGCATTTTTATCAGGATGTGGCATGGTTTAATTAAATGGAAATGTAAACAGCCACACACTTATTGGTGTAGTGAAAATCGCCATGCAGTTTATCAAGTTCGTTTGCGTGACCTTAGTGTGAGCATCTGGTGTGCTGTCAATGCACAAAAATTTACAGGCCCATGTTTTTTGAGGAACAGCTAATCCTTACTGTTACAGTGAGTTAATTATGGTACTGTTCTTGCATGAATTAAGAAAATAAGAAGGAAAAAATGTATGGTTACCTTATGCAGTATGGTGTCATGTCACACACAGCAAACTTCTCATTTACTGCCCTGGAAGAGGTATGCAGCAAATGGTTGATAAGTTGTGTATTGTAACTTTCAGACCTTCATGCTGTTAATATTTCTGGGGGACATTGAAGGGCACAGTTTATTTGAACAATCTACATTCTTTGCAGGAACTGAAAGGTAATGTTCAAGCGAGACCAAGACAAAAGCTTTATTCTGTGTTGAGAAATAGTTTAGCAGTGCCAGGTCTGTTTAGAAGCTGGGGCTTTCATTTATACAGAATGTAACCTTCTGTCTCACTTTTTTTTACCTTTTTTAGGCAGTATTGGTGGCAGTTCTACCTGCATCTTAAGGAAATAAGTTGCTAGGAAGTTTTGTGAATTGAATTGGCCTAGGATTGTGTGCAGGAGGGATTTGAACCTTCGTGGTCAAGTATTGGACAGTTTGTTCACATAATACAGACCTTTATTCTATTAACTAAGCAGATGTTGAAAGTGTTTTTTTATTGTTTATTGGCTTTCTGGTTCCATAAGTGTTGTTGATTCTCTCTTTGCTGGACTTCTCTTTGTGTGATATCCGCATGGAAGTTTCTTGTGCATTCTGTTAGTCGTTTTGTCAGAAATATTCCCAATGAAGACTACCAATGAAACTCAGGGTTAAGTCCAGCTGTGGTGGGCTCTGCTAATGGCAGTGTTCAGCTTTTTTACCAAAGAGTTAGTGTGAAATTATTAACGTCTCCTAAACTGAACTACTGGCAGTGAGCGTGTTAATTTTTTTGGGGTTTGTAACTATGTTTCAAAAGCATAACATGTCTGAAACAGAAACTGTAAATGCTTTGTAAGGGGATAGTCTCATTCTAGTTTCACTTTCTATATTGATGGAGGGCCTGCCTCTTGTGGCCAGTTTCCAGTTAAATGGTAGCTATGAATTGATACACATTCATAGAATAAGTATATTATCCAACAATTGAACTTCATAATACAACACACATTACGTACATAAACTGCTACATGTTTCAGCACCAGGGTGCCCTTGGCAGGGAGTTATAACAACAAAGGTACACAAGCCAACCTGCCAATTTGTTTTGTCAGCTATATTCTTATATCGGCAGGTTGGCTTTTACACCTTCTGTGTAGTAACTCCCTGAGGATGGCACCTTGGTGCCGAAACATGTAGGAGTTTATGTGTATCATGCGTGTTGTATCACAAGGTGCATTTGTTGGAAAATATACTGATTTTAAGGACCTGCAGGGTATGGGTAACAAAAATGTGTATACATGTTGTTGATAGTGCTTTTATATTGGTAATTATTATTTAAACAAGTGTAAGTACAGTAATACACAAAATTATATATATAGAGCACATACTTAAAGTATTTAAATATTATAGGATATATATACATCAATATTTAAATATGGTGTATATATATATATATATATACACACACACACACACACACACACACACACACACACACACACACACATATACCATATTTAAAAACTTTAAGTATGTGATGTATTTAAATATGATGTGTATACTGTGTGTATATATATAATGGTGTATGTGTGTGCATACACACACACGCACACCATATATAAATACTTTAAGTACATGACGTACGAATTATGTGAGCAAGTTGTAAGAGATTTGGTACATCTTAATGCGATACTTGTGCAAAGTGGGATAATTACACACGGACACGAAATTTACCTCCCATACTTCTTGGGTTGGCCAGTAACATCAAATGTTGCCCATATCTGTCAAATAGTTTTCTGACATTAAACATGCACTCTGCATTATTGATTCAGTTTATGTGTTTCATGTGGAGTAGTCAGGGTACAGGGTGTGGAAAGGCAGAATTTTGGGCTGTTTGAATGTTTTCAGGTTTTAATTTTTTTATTAATAAAAGCATTGACCTTGAAAGAATGTTGTGTTTGTGTGGTTTTGGTGCTGCGGTTTTTGCGTTTTTCAACTATTTGAGAGTGCTCATCATTCCATTGCGGGATATGACATTGTGTGTTTTGTTGACATACTAAACATAGAAGTTCATTGGTTAGCATTTCTGGGTGGTACTGGGAGTTTGCGTGTTCGGTTAAAGGATATGGAGGCTGGCTATCCAGACTTTGTATGGTCTTCTTTAACTCCAGTATACGGTGTTCAGCACTCTGAAATGGGCCGTAGCTGCATCGCTGTTGTTCATAGTTATGTTTCGTAGTTGTTTTCCCACCGAAAGCCAATAAATTAACAGTCAGAGATCGACTTGATGTAATTCGGTTTTGCTGTGGTAATGTGCTGGCAGTGGCCTGGTCGGCTGCAGTAATGCTCCCCCCCCCCCCCCGTAAGAGAACGCCTTTTATGAAAAACAATCGATTAATCCATTTAAAATTTTTTAGACGTGGATAATTTATTTAAATTTGTGTAGGTGAAATTAAAATTTT
>Ga0136643_10001628_pt1 | contig 27803 bp, 4 predicted proteins | sample TergutLab28metaG_FD_96883 | JGI IMG/M metagenome (GOLD analysis project Ga0136643, IMG submission 96883) | Labiotermes labralis P1 segment gut microbial communities from Petit-Saut dam, French Guiana - Lab288 P1 (version 3) (version 3) | ecosystem: Host-associated > Arthropoda: Insects >... | reverse complement strand
AATATAATATAATATAATATAATATAATATAATATAATATAATATAATATAATATAATATAATGTAATATAATATAATATAATATAATATAATATAATATAATATAATATAATATAATATAATTTAATATATCACATAACATAATACAATATATTATAATGTATTATATTAGATTGTGTGCTGGAAATGACCTGTAGCTCTCAGGAATATTTCATTTTGAAGGAACTGAAGCACTGGGAAACTTTTTTTTTTAACTTTCCTTCTTCAAGGTTCATACGATTTTTCCTCAAGAAAATTTCCAAAATTTAAAATCTTTTGTATTGAACTCTAGTGCATATTCAGAAAAGATTATGTTACACTATGCGTCACACATGTTACACACAACTGACTCCACTCGCTTGTTTGACTTTGGTGATGCAATGTAACTGTAAGCGCGACCGTAGTACTGTAGTACTGGCGGTGTGTGATTCATGCAGCGGCTATTTCATAAAGTGCGCAGGCATTGGCAGTTTGTAGACAAGAACTTGAAACAGTTTTTAGTGACTTGTTTAACGGAACAATGGGTTCGAGTCCCAGACGGACCACTCTATGCTTGAAGAAGGAAAACGTATTTGTCTTCATTTTTTTGTCCTCGCCCTAACTGCGGAGGGCCTTTCTGATCCTCAGACCTCTCGTATTTCACCCATATCCATCCGGTCGTGACAACGCTGAAACTTATTGTAAAAAACAGATCTTCTGGAGTTTCGATTGGCGTTTAATTTATGTTCACACATTTATGGTTTTCACTTAGGTACAGGCACTTGTGGCTTTTCGGCTATGCTTCTTGTGGGTGTTTTGCTCCCACGGAAAACTTAATTAAGTTTAAACTACAAGAATTGTGTAAAGTTTCTTTGTTGAAATTGGCCTCAAAACGAAAGTAGGATCTCTTTCGTTGTCCAACTAATCACTCGAGAGGAAATGTTTCGAAGGTGTCATCCTAGAAAATGAGATAGGCAGGTGGGCAGAGTGGACTAAAAGAAATTGAGACAAGAGGAGATGGAATCCAGCAAACTGATCCCAAGAAAGAAATGAGTAACTGGAGAGTTATACGGGTTATCGGGATTTAGGAACGGTGAACAGGCACTAGACATAAGATAGTCAGGAATAGTGGCCACCTAATACAATATTCATTACCCCCCAGCTGTACGTGTGAAGCTCCAATAAACACAGCAACACCGTGCGGTATTATGTAATGGTGTTTCCTACGACGACATCGACCACGCTGACCGAACACCCTGTTGGGACCTGAGAAAATTTCTCGTGCTTCACATCATAGCTAGACTTCTCTTCTGATTTCTCCCCGTCCGCTAACAGCGGTTAAGGTTGGATGTCAGTAGGCGTTAGGCCGTTGTGGTTACATAAGAAGACCCAAAACGGAAGGAAACATCGGTTCACTGGCTGTCAAATATGTCTGATAGTTGAGGTAGGTCATTTCTATCATGTACAATAACATGTGGAAGGAAAAAGATTCGTTCCCTTAACCTTTTGACGCCTAATGTCAACTATAGTGGTCGTACCGCACCGCTAACCTCTAAAGTTGCATTTTATATATCTATTTAACAAATAGAGGTACCGAATATTTTAAACATGGTGTATACTCTCCGGTTTTTTTATTCAAAATGCAGTTTGTTTCATAATTCTAACGTATTTGGTTCCTGTATTATTCACATTTTATATACAGGTTGTGCTAAAATTAAAAAAATATATTCCGGCGCCAAAAGGTAAATTATGAAACATCAGCCATGTGGTTTACAAAGCCAATGACGGCCCATAAACAGATTTCTAAGGCCTTTTCTTGTAATTCGTCTGGTTTCGGTTTTCGATGGACCTCACTGTATATGTGTTAGGCAATATTATTTTGTTGCATCATCACCGTTAAAATGATACTTCATAAGGAAACCAACTCAGTACATATACTGAACAGACTGAGGACAAATCACTTTCTTCCATTCTTCTAAACTTCTCTGCCCTGCATGGTCACTTTTATGGGTAAAAATTAGTAAAAGTATAAATTTCTAAAGCACAGAAAATGTAATTTACATAACAGTGGAATCCACTCTTCCGACATTAGCGTACATGTGCAGAATACAAAATAAGAAAAAGTCCCACAAAAAAGAGACTGGATTAACGTAACGCCTGTTCCATCACAACACACAAAATACGCTTTTAATTCAAGATATTTTTCGCTACTTAACGTTGTGATGTAATTGTACTCAGATCAATCTAAGATGCAGGTACCACGACTGTTTGTGGTCTCATTTAATTTTTTTTACATGCATGAGAGCTACCAAGAAACTGAAACAGCCGCGCTATAAATGTATGTCACTGTAATATAAATTCTGTGTATTCAGTACTTTCACGCCCCTATAGCCCTTACACACAGCCGTATTTCGCATTACAGACTTTATACATGAAGTGGGCATTTTTAATCTCATATGTTACTTGGGGTACTGCAAGAATTCACCAGTACCCAGATACTAATCCTGTTTAACTCTCGCAGTAACAGCGAATGATAGTGTAAGGAATACACGACATTGGTTAATTAATAAGATAGACAAAGTAATATATATATATATATCGTAACATTGTTGAAGTTGAAACGTTACAATGTATTTTATATTTGTTCCACATTCTCTCATAAACGACAAGTTTTGATTTAAAATTTTGTTGAAAAAATAAGTGTTTTGATTTTCTTTACAATGTTTGTCTAAAACTTTCCTCATTGTAGGTGGAATTCAGAGTTATATTGTTATACATGTAAGTACTTCTTCATGGAGGGCACCCGCTATTCTTGCCAGATTTTAATCACAACTGAATTCTCTCTACAAATTTTCGGACAATCCTCAAATATTAAGTTCCATAAAAATCCTCCCAGTAAGAGTCGAGTTGTTCCATGCGGTCGGACATACATGACGAATCTAATAGACGTTCTTCGTAAAGTTGCGAACGCGCCTTAAGAAAACGAATGATGCTTTATGAAATAATTTGAATACGATAATGACGTGTCTAGACGAAAAAGGTGAAAATCAGCCCTGTACCCTACACAAAACATTTGTACATTTTTTCACAATAATATAGTGCGTATACGGACATTTTTATTGTGATGTGAACTGCCTGTATTTTAACAGATAAAGTCTTAGTTTATTTGAATTTTAATCATCTGTTACACAAATATCACGAAAATAAAACTGAAACGGTGATACTGTCATCAGGGAAGATACGGAGAGTAAACAGATATTTAAATTATATGTTATATATCAGCTGGCTTGGGGAAATAACTGTTATATTCTTTAATAATATCCACTGCTATTATTTGCTGTCTCTGAAGATGGGCCTAAGGACGGAACCATATCGGACTGTGGAATAAATTTGTTTAAACAAAATTTATTATATTAAAGCGGAATGTGTTGGTTTTTTCGTTTTTTATCAGTTACGATGTTTTTGGTGATTCGTTAATTTCATTATCAGTTGTAATCTTTATTGCTGTATTTTGTCGTTATTTTTCAGGCATTTTGCTACTAAAATTCGAATATCGTTAACAAAATTTGATTCTACCCACCGTGTTTCTTATAAGCACGGCTTGTATTAGGTTTTGCGGGCTTCAGGTCCACCCAGACTGGAAAGTTGTTTGATTACATGGTTTGTTTTAAAGACTAGATAAGGATGTGGTTGAACAGCGCTGTATCATGTAAAGGTAACGTTATATCGAAAGCTGTGATTGATAGTAATTTTCTAGTTCAGACGGAAGAGTCAGATCCCACGTAGGAACCCTTAACGAAGTTAGAAGTACTTATTTTGTACCCAAATACTACCAACACGTCGCACCTGCTGATGATACTCAGTGTACAAATATGTCAGTTTGAGATTAGGTTTCTTACGGAGGTGACCATGAACCATACTGAATTCTGCAACATCGCGCCATTTAGTCTGGTCGACATTCACCAACTTTCAGCAATAAACCCCTGTTTCCAGCTTCAGAGTACGCTCTTCTACCTTGAAAATGACGGCAACAGGTTACTCCGAAATGATGGTGAATATCCGCCTTACTGCACAGTGGAACATGTCAAAAAAACTGTAAAATTTGAACTTTTTTTTCACAGTTTATTTTACGATGCTTTCGACACTGCTTAGGTCATCAGCCGCATGGAATAAAATGACTCAGAATGAAGAATATAAAATAATAGATCTGAACTACTTTAAGATAAAATTCCAGAATTCGTCTCGATTAACTAACAAATATGCGGACAGACTACAAGTAGCCGTCCTCGCGGACGGAAACACAGTCAGGAAAATTCTTAACTAAGTAGTGTGACTGTTGATCACTGCAATATTATGCTATGCTGCGTGTCGAAAAGACACTTTTCGGATGGTCTGTTAGAATTCAAAGTGCATTCAAAGACATGTAGTGTTGTAGTGGCAAATTAACTAATGCAATCTCATAGTTACATGAAACCTAGTCCAATCTGGTTAGAGACTTAAAGTTTCTGTACGTATCCTGCTCGCTACAATGACACAGCACACAAGCTTTAACCATTACAATTTCGTGCCTGGTACCAACAACTTCCACACTTCATTATAAAAGAAACAGAACACAATAAACCTAATTTTTTACGTGGTCAAATCAATGACGTCAGGTACACAAGAAAAGCAATTTATTCCAAGTTTAAACTGATACTTCTTGTAACCAGATTGATTTCCGTTCTATTTACACAGATGACGTTTTTCGAGAAATGTTCAATTTCTTTTAAAATTCACGTCTGTGTAGTTTAACTAGCTTTTTATCAGAAAGGTAGAAATATAGGCAGAGGTGAACAAAAGTACAAAGGAAGAAAGCCAAGAACTTTTCGTGTACAAATCTAACTATGTTTTAATTTTAAAGAGTACTGAATGTCTGGAGAAGAGTTAGCCTGCGAAAGAACTAGTTTCTTGATCATCAAAAAATGATTTTCCTTTAATCCGAAATCGAGACTCGAATGCACCTTAGAAACAGTAAGAAACATGTAGACTATGTCATCCCCTTCCCATGGCTATGCTGAGGAACTGTTGATAGTAAATATAGCAAACAATTTTATCTCCGCAATATTTATACGAGCAGCAATTATGTCTACATCTTGTCGCAGTTAGTTAACATTAACAACCCTATTACCATTTTTGATATAAAAGAGAGATACTCTTAATTTGTTCTCTCTTTTCCCTTTTTTCCCGTCTCCTCTCTTCCTCCTTTCTTATTATTCATCCTTCTGTTTTCCTTCTTCCAGTTTTCTTTCTTGTTTTATTTTCTCTTTCTCTGTGTCTTACATAAATTATAATTACGAACTAATTTTGTAGTGTTCACAAATGCATTTTATTCTAAGATGTAACAAACGTAGGCGGACTCTTGTAAAAGCGGTAGTGGAGTTACTGGTTCCATAAAATGCGGGGAATTGCTTGACTTGCTGAGAACCGTTTAGCTTCTCAAGAAGGACTCTGCTGCATGGAGTTAGCAAGTAGATAGGAAAGTAAGTAAGTAAGTAAGTAATAAATAAGTCACAAATTTAGCTATCTTAAAATTCAATAAAGCAAGTCCTTACATTGCAGACTAAAACAGCACCTGTTTCAGCCATACTTTTAAAGTAAGATTTTGGGGGGGGGCTGACGTAGTAACATTTAAATGAAAAGAAAACAACGAACAGTGAGATGGCTTCCTGTTCCCTACGTAATTACGTGAAAGACGGGTGGAGTTAATAAATGAATCCTAAGTATACGTGCTTGCGTCATACAGTTCAGGTGTTACTGGTGGTATTGAACTAACGGGAGGGCTGATTATCGCTGAATTAGAACTTTTTCACCTTTTGTCGAGCCTCACAGCTACAAGTTTGAAACCCGAACACGTCCAGAGATCAGTGGTCGTAGCAGGAAGTCGTTTGTTTCTGCGCTTGAGCAGTGCGATTTCTCCTCTTTAATTGAGAACAGAGGATGTGATCTTTTATTGCGCAAAATACTGCTCCGTGCGCAACAAATGTCATATATAAATATATATATATATGTATATATATATATGTATATATATATATTTGAATTATGAATGAGTGTGGATGCGAGTGACGCTAACCTTTCTGCTCTTCATTGAAAGTGGTTTTGGAATATTGCCAGTGCATTTTTGGCGGTAAATGGACGGGGAAATAAACTGAAAATTCTTACAAAGATAACAGAACATAAACTATATTGGCGTATCACAAAAAAATTGCAGTATTATTGAACTGTAGTTCATTTAACGACACAGAATTAAATGTCGCGAATGAGTGGATTGTAATGAATAATCACTCACAATAAATGCGAAAATAAGTGATCGTGGTCAGTGTTAAGATAATATAAAGAATTTACCGGAATAGGCTGGGAAAAATGCGAAGAATCTTAACCAAAACAGTCGTCTTGGTTGAGACAAGAAACGGTAACCTTCTGCTTCATGTCAGCGGTACACCTCTTGAGGTGACTTTCCTTGTATAAGAGAGAAGACGCACAAATATACTATTTGGCATGGGTATAGTGTCGCTATGTTTAATTAAAGTTATGACACATTTCTCAATTAATGTTTTGGTACACTCAGAAACAAAAAAGAAGGGACGTATTTGAATTTGTATTAGGTTTACAAATTCCTTCAGAATGAAATTTTTCAGTTGTATGTTCTAGCTGAATTTCCTACCGTCACCATCTCTGTCCTAACCTAATGCAACATAATTAAGTAATTAATCTTCAGGACCAAGGGTTTGTGATTACCGCCTCGAATCACGTCCAAATATAAACTGTAAATCTAGATGCAGAGATAGTGTCCGGGACTGGCTGCTTCTTGGCGAGCAGTCGATTCGCATAGGCACATGAAGGCATATTTCTCCTTGATCTAGTAAAATGTTCCTCACACTTTAAAGTATTTCAGTTAAGAGCCACAGGTATTAACGGACACACACATTGCAAGTGGCGTATCATTCTTTGACAACATTAAAGTTGCCAAGAAAGTCATTACTTTTGATTTCTTTCGAATATATTAGGTGTAAATACCAACATGATTGTGGGCCGGGTAGCGTAGACGGTATAGCGACTGGCTACGGACTGGACGGTCAGGAGATCAAATCCCGGTGGGGGGCGAGATTTTCCGCACTTGTCCAGACCAGCGCTGGGGCCCGCCCAGCTTCCTGTACCATGAGTACCGGGTCTTTCACGGGAGTAAAGAGCGGCCGGAGCGTGACGCTGACCCTTCACTTCCATCTAATGCCGTAGTCACGAAAGAGTAGTGCTATACATCTACTCCCCCTATGGTCCGTACGGCCTGTACAGAACCTCAGTGTCTGTACAATGGTGCACTTTACCTTACTTTACCAACATGATTAACACTCAGTGTAGGCCACTGTGCTCTGTCAGAGTCCTCATTTCGATTCTCGGTCAGAGCCTTCAAAATGTAATTGAACTTAAACTGGTTGTACCGGGAACTGATTCAGATTATGTGAGAGGAATTTGAAATTAGGATATTTGTTTAAGACGCACCTGTCTACATCAGTCGGAGTCAATTGAAACTGTATATTTTTGGAACTAGGAACTGCGCCTTCCCCAGTAGGAGTGTCGTGGATCACGACGCATAACTAAACAAATAACTCGCAGCTGCAAGTTCTGCTCTTCGGCCGGAAAGATAATCCGACACACATGTCGCGCTCTCGCTGAGCTATCTGGCTCGTTAGACGTTAGCGAGAGACTATCAGGTTTGTGAGCGCTTCTTTGCGCGGATTCAGGATTTGGAGGCCTAAATGTGAACGGCCAACTGCGAGCTTCTATTGAAAGCTTCATTCCCAAAATCGCTCTGCATATCACTATTAATAACGACGTGGTAATACGATGAGAAATAATATCTAGTCACCGACGGTTTGTTTTCGAATAGACTTCGCCGTTTATTCTTTGAATATTCTGCTAGTGTTATCTGCAATAGTCTGTCCGCAACGCAAACCGCTCGTTATGCATCCCGTTCGACAACAATGTATGGTCAGTAGTAAGATATCGAAAATGAGTTACTGATCAGTGACCAACAGTGACAATCTGCACATCTGACTTTTGTGTGTGTGTGTGTGCGTGCGCGCGCGTAAGCATTCAGTGACGCAGCTACTACTGTCACTCTGCTGCCTGTCTGACACTCTTCTACAACTGTCATCTCGAAACAAATTATTTTCCGATGTGCACTTCCCAAAGCCAGCCAAAACTTTAGCATCATAATAAGGTAAATATGCACGGTCTGACCAGCGAATACCAAATTTAATCGAAATCCAGTGCATAGTTTCTGCCAAAAAAAAAGGGGCCGACAAACAGGCAGATTGTACTCGTTATATATTATATCTACGTACTTCCTGCAAAAACACGTAACAATGACGGTATTTGCATGGAATGTAACTAAAATAAATATTGTTGTGGAGTACGCAGTGGCGCAGTTGGTTGAGGAACTAATCCACAAGCTGGAAAGTCGTGGATTGGATTCCCGATTGGGATTTCTCATTGCATTAATAACTCTTGCCTCACTATGGTCCTGGGGTCGAGTCAGGCGGTAACCGAAAAGATTAACAGGAATATCACATGAGAGGTAAAGGTGGCCGGTGAGTAGAGCTGAAAACTCTGCCACCTTCATGTGCTGATTGTCTAGAAATTCTGACAGCTTAAAATTTGCGGAGCCCCAGGGTCCTGTTCGGGTCTATAATGGGACAGCTTTAATACTTTTATATATTCTAGTGAAGGCGGGAACTTTACTAGGTAGATTGAAAGTTAACTCTTTTCTCGGATTCATGCAGCAGCAGCTGTAGTATTAGTAGTAGTAGTAGTAGTAGTAGTAGGAGGAGGAGGAGGAGGAGGAGTTTTGGCATTATAACAAGAGGATGGAAAGAGATGCAAGAACGACCTCCCACTGTCATTAATTTTATAAAGTTAGCGCTAAGAATGAATGAAATTTCACACAATTCTAAGTGAATTTTCGGAAAAATATTAAGTGATCAAAATATTCTCGATTCAGGCGAATTAAACATAAAATGCCGGTGTTTTGTTTGTGGTTTTCTTAAAATACTTTGTATTTGAATGAAAAATTTGTTTATTCACTACAACAGTCTTATGAACAGCTAGGTACTTGCTGGACAATATTGTAATATTTCTCGTCGTAGTGCCAATATTATTGCGACGCAAGGGTGTAGCCTTCCAGTACTCTGGGTTGACTCTGGAACACCAAACTGTGCGCCACTATAAGGGAAGATTCACACTATCGAACTCGGAGTCCGGGAACCTGATCCGATAACGTGCCACTACCTGCCGTATAAGTAATGGTGAATAATGGAGGGACTGTGAGAGATTAGTCCGTAGAAAATACCCTTTAGTGAGCTCGGAAACACAGAGTTCAGAGAGAATAAAATAAAAAGTGTGTAAGCTAATTCTCAAACATAAAATATGTTACTAAAATGTCACAAAATAAGGAGCGAGGTAGCTTACTGTTCTTAGTCTGACAGTTCCTTGTTTTCTGACCACATAACTATCCAGAAACACCACACACCTTGGTCACTTAGCAGTAAACCTTTCTTTCTCGCAACTTGTAGGTGTGACAATAAGTTGCAGACTACCAGCACGACGTCGGATTTCATGACTGTCACGTTTCTTCTGTCACCACTCAGACTGTAACATACTCGACAGTTTCTTCGCAGTTTTTCTGTGCATTTGTGTGTCTGTGTTGTAACTTTGCGCATTTAACAGATTCTAAGCACTATTGGACACACCTTGCCTTATGTAGTACAAACACAGGAAGTGATCACTTGCTAATCGATCTGGACACTGAGAAACGAACAGACAGCGGGAAGTAAATGGTTTTCATATACGAAGTGAACTGCAGAATCGGAACAAACTGTAGGAATGTTAATTATTTTAAGATTTTAAATAAAGAGTTCATCATTTCCAAAAAACATGAAAGTTTTATCTTTCCCTTTTACATAAAGGATGTACGTATCAGTGCTAAATTCGATTATCAGCACGAATGGGTCTCTGTAGTGTTCAGAATTTGTAAATGGAGCAGCATCAACCACGCCTATCAATTCATATCTGCCACTGCAACACTTTGCATGACAAATGAAGGAAGCATTATTTCCATTAGCTGTTTGTGAAGATACTTATACGACTGCCAATTACTGAACCGATAGTGCTGCTAGCACGTAAGCAGCTGACGAATTCGCAAAACCATTCCTGTCTATAAACATAAAAACAAGGTGTCGATTTTTAAAATATTATTAGCTGTAAAGAGAGGCACAATAATTCCTGCATTACTAATGCGCAGGTGTGGGGAACAGCAACAAACAGGGTAACCTCTACATGCAGGCAGAATTTACTGATGGAAAACAGACATAGCAAGATATAAAAATTTATCGTTTACTGAATTTTTTATCATTCAGCTAATGTATTTTTAACTTCTTTCTTTAATTGTCTTTTAAAGTGAAATTAAACTAAAATATCCGAGACTTTATGCATATTAAGACATTTAAACAATTTTCCCTGATCACAATACTGTCTGTACTTATTAAATATAAGGTATTTTGTAACATCTTTGCTACAGTACGTCGTTTTGGAATTTAGGTGTATTTACTCCTTTGACGCTGCTTAGAGCCTATGGATACCACACGTTTAGGCGTCTGTCCTGGCAGTAATTTTGCGGTAATATTAACTCTTCCGAACATGTAAAGCAGTTGAACATACAGTTAACTATGACCAGAAGAAACACACACAGCCTTGACAAAAGCACATGGCAGAGCATTAACCTCATGTCACTTCAATTGACCCGAATAAAAGTAGTCACTTCCCTTTTTGAAGAATGTGTATTAACATTATCTTTCAACTGATCAGATAATATGGATTTTCCTTCAAAACAAAATATGTAATTCTTTCTCTAACGAATGGTAAATATCTTGCACAACTCTTCTTTATGCTTAAAACTTACAACTTGATTGGTTATGGTCAATTAAAATAAATTATGTAAGATTTTATATGTTTATGAGGAGCCGTAAATAGTTACCGACGTTTCGGGAAAGCTTGCTGCCTCCATAGTCAAAGCTAGGCAGTTCAAGAAGAGTACTGCAAGGTCCTTAGAAACGTCGGAAGCCTATTTGCCAGCGTCCAAGAGGTAGTATTTTAGAAGGCTTGAAACGTCATCATAAATTATCTAGTAATTCTATTCCCAAATATTAACCCTTTAAACGCCGAGTTAAATCCAATCTGCCCTTTGCTGGCATTATTCGGAGCTCACCATATTCTCCACGTTAGCAGATAAAGGGTTAAAGATGTGTGCATTATAATAAGAGTAGGTCCTACCTGAATAAGAATTGGAAGCTACAAAATGTAATATATAAGGTAAGTCTTCTTCCTGCTGTGAAGTAATTCAGGCATCACGAAATTCTATCCCAGTTATTCGCCTTCCTTTCAGAGATTAGAAATAATTAACCATTTATTAAACGCCAATAACAGCCCCATTAAGATAATGAAATACTGGTTGCACAACAAACTAATTAATTCACCGATTATGCCTATTTTCTTATTTAATATAACAATGAAAAGACAAGTTAATTCAAAGGAAAGGCACTTCATTCATATCTTCATTTTTAACCTGCTTTCTTCTTTGTTTCCCCTTTTGCACTTTCCCGATTCGGGGTAGTTTGACGGATACAGTGACTTTGTTACAGGATGGATGATCCGGAGTTAAATTTCTGGTAGGAGAAAAAGATTTATCTCTCTCGCCAAGATGTTTAGACCGTTTCTTGGTTCGAACCAGCCTCCTGTTTAATGCGTACCCTTGGCATTTTCTCCACTATAAGGCGGCTGGGACGCGAAGTTCACACAAAACTCCGTCTAGGCCTGAGGTTAAGATTAAGTGCGGAGTGAAGCTGTGACTCCACACACTCTGAACCTCGCCCTTAAATTGTGAGTGATGAGTGGCCAATTCCGCGCCCCCACCAAAGTTCACAGGATGAAATTCTGTCGGTACTCATTGAACAAAAGCAAGTTTTGGGGAAGGAAAATCTCTTTACCCTGCCGAGAATCCAAACAAGATTCTTTAGTAGTGCAGCCTGCATCCTAGTCACCTCATGGACTCTACGACGTCTACTGTGTAGAAGATCGTCAAACGTAGCACAAACCGCCTCCTATTGTATATGTGTGTTTGTGAATACTGCTTTACTTTCAAATTTAAATATCACGACATTTTTACGGTTTTATTGCGCAACTAATTTCATCTTTACTTGGCTCACATCATAGGAAATTGTATGAATGTAGCGTCGTTCGCAGTAAGTACCGTGTACGTCTACTTATCAGAGTAGTACATTGCAAGGGGACATGAATTTTCTAATTTGCCAGATTTTTCTAGACAAGAGAAGGGAATGGTCTGAAATCTGCTTCAGAGAAAGTTATGAAGATTTGTCTCCAGATGTGAAATTAAGGACCTCTGTTCGCTATGTCCATTAAACTCTGTCGCTTCACGCAATACTAAATTGGACAACAGAGCTTTGCATTTTCCCCACGACAAAATGAAGTAAATTAAGCAGTTTTGATGTTTAATACAAAGTGCCTTTTGTACTTATAAAACTGTAACTAATTTGCAAGTATATAGCTATTATTAAGTACAATATTGCTAGCACTCTGCCAACAACATGCAAGACTACAGGAGGCTAAAAACTGTTATTCATTTTAATGTTAATATTTTAGCTGTATTGCATATATTTTAATTTATTAAACATTGTATCTGGCCTGCTGGTACTGAATACCATAGAAACATGTATTTGATATTATTCGTATTATATAAAATATCGATTCAGCACCAGTATGTACTGAATACCATAGAAACATGTATTTGATATTATTCGTGTTATATAAAATATCGATTCAGCACCTGTATGTACGTATTAATCTAGGATGATTCTCTGCCCGTAAAATTGTGATGTACTTGACATCTCTTCAGTTACAACCGAAACATAGTGAAGAGTATATAATATAAAAAACAGGTATCTTAATTTACCTGTTAAGTGTACTTTGTTGTGGTTAAGCAAGAAGGAATTACAGATACAAGGATTGTGTAACATTCGAGGTTTTATATAATTTTTATGTTTTCGGGACAAATGCCTTATACTTTATGCAAATAACTACAATTATACGTACGCAACCCACGTACTCACTTCGGTTATCAATTCCTATACACATCGTTACTTTAAAAGTGGATGCTCATATTTTTAAATATTTTGGAGTGCCCTTTTCTACATATAACACTAACGAATATTTTATCTGTACTTCTAAACACACCTAAATACATTCTATTGATGTTTTATGTCATATTTCCCAGTAGGGCCTTTTATGTTACAATGTGCTGGAAGATAAAAAAGTATACTTGTGGCTTACAACTTCTTTGTACTTTGTTGGTTACATTGTTCTGTAACAATCTGTCAGAATTTCTATAGTAAATCCAACACGATACACCAATGTTTTAATTCATTTTATTTTTGAATAACACTCTACATGTTTCGGGCGGTCTTTCCGCCCATCATCAGGAGTTCAAGACTGTACATACAGCAACAGGCTTGTGTCAAACAGATACTGCTGTCTGCTTGCTAATTTATATTGAACTCCTGATGATGGACGGAAAGACCGTCCGAAACATGTAGTGTCATTCCAAAATAAAATAAATTGAAACATTGGTGCATCTTGTTGAATTTACTATAGAAACATATTACGATGCACGGCCCTATGAAAGTCAAATCTGTCAGAAGTCGTTTTCCATCTTACATGATTCTCAATTAATTTATTCTACAGTTTATTCAAGCTAAATGCCCAAATCACTGTAAGATGTTCAAATTAATTATGACAGTTTACACCGAGTGATCTGAGAGCAGAAAGACATGGGAAGGCTAAGAAGCTCATTCTTTACCCATTTCATTGCAAAAATGTCAAATTTCCGCTGTTACTAATTTTTGTGTACTTCCATATTCTATTTTGGTTTCAGATAAAATAATGAGACCCGACATTAATTACTGTTGTTATTAATTTATTTTATTCTTTTGAGTAAATTTATTGTGTTTGTTATCGATAATTTCCTGAAATAATTGTTTTTAGTGGTTTATATAGCGATACTGCCATCACTGGGCTATTGAATATACCCCGTGATGGCAGAAGTCTAAGTATCGCTGTGGAGTTTCGGTGGAATGATATAGACATGTAAAAATGAAAGGGCTTTGGAAAAAAACTCTCCCAGTATCACTCTCTCCTCCACAATTCTACTTGAACTAACCTACGTTCGAACTCGGGCCTCTCTTTCCTTGTTATTTGAAATATTCCCGTTCTAACCATTTCTAGTAGCAAAATTTGATCCTTACATAATCAAAATAGGTTCCATGTAAATAGGCACACTGTTTTATACACAGAGTTCCTCTTTTCGTTTCTCTGTGCGCTACAACTGTCGCGGTATGTCAGGCGTATTAAAGGTTTCTATACGACAAAGAGGTCTTAATGATGGACAGTATAAAACAGATAATTGTACTTAATATTACGCTGATTTTAAAACTGAACAAGTCTTATGAATATGTAAAATGATCCAAAGTATCGCAGAAAACATTTACATATATTACAGAAAGATAACTTCCCTAAAGTTGGTCGAAGCATGTAGAATGGACTTTAAAATATGTTCTGTTTGACAATGTTAATAGTAAGACACTCTAACAACTCTTACGAACAGAAAATACGTGCATCAGTTCGAACGTTTGAAGGAACACGAGACTCTGGTTAGGCTCTGTAACTTGATCAGACGGAATGTCGCTCTCGCAGTTCAAGTTTCATCACGCCTGTTGTTCTTGATTGCCTGACACAGTTTTCCAATTAATTTTGCATGGTAGTTGCCTGTGATGGCAGCTTCACTCTCCAAGTAATCAACAAGCACCAGTCTTAAGTATCTCAGAAATTGGATGCCTAGACTTTCCCTTTATGATAATAAGTGGTTTTAAGCTTCCCAATTTTGTCGTTGGATTGAAATTCTGAACCATATTTCATCAACACCCAATGAAACGTTCTTGGTGTTTAGAAGCAAAATATCGTTAAATAGATTCTTTACTGTAGAACATTCAAATTTGTTTAAATCTTTATTCTTCTAGTATGTTACGCAGTGTAGTTTTGTGAGTAGCCTTTAGACTGCTTGACACTTGCAAAGGAATGGGTAGGGTTTCCAGAAACCCCGGAAACTACCAAACTACGCTGCATAAGATCCCAGAAGAACGAAGATGCCGTTAAATCGCGTCATTAGTCTGAAATAATCCAAATTATTTCCATAATATTGATACCTGTGCACAAATTTTTAACCATTCTTTTAATTGTTTTAAATATATTTAACCATACTGTTATATAGTGCATTTTCGTCAATTCGAATTGTTGTTTAATGCGTACTGAATCTACGAAGTTATAACACTTTGTATAGGCATAAGCACTAGCAAAACGTGAAGGTACATTTCACCCTAGAACTGATCATGAAAGCCCAGATGGGAGCAGAGGTGTAGCTGTACACTTTCCTTAACTTCGGCCCTAAATAGAGATGGGTGATTAATGCCTCACTCCGGCTGCCTTACCCCCTGGAAATGAGCACTATTATCCGTCTGTACTGATTGTGTATTCACACATAAATTACCGTTATTTGACTGTCTCTAGCCACATCTTATTTCTCATAATTTTACAACATAGAATGTAAAATTAGTAGTTAAATGGTCTAAGGGTAAAGTTTTAAGTTAATAAGTATTTAAAAAAACAAACAACTTCACAGACAGGAAGGCAGGGACATGAACTGCAGATTGCTTGCAACCTGCATTATTTTTATCTATATGCGACTGAAGAAAACAATGTAATGTTGTGATTTTATTGTCCTTTTAAGAAATGCCTAGTTGCACCAAACCTCACTTGCCAGCTCTCACAGTCTTCCTGTTTTTTTACATTCCGCACAAAATAACATCAGTTTTGGGATATGTGAATGAACCTGAATAGCGTGTTACGTATAGCGACTCGCCACGGACTGGACCGTCCGGGGATCGAATCCCAGTATGAGAGAATTTTGCGTACCTGTCCAGACGGGACCCGGGGCCCACCTAGCCTCCTATGCAGCAGGTGTCGGGTAAATCCCGGGCGTAAAGTGGCAGGGACGTGGCGTTAGCCATCCACCGTCACCTAGAGTCGAGGTTAAAGAAAGAGTAGAGTTTACCTGTATTCTCCTTCCATGCCTTCATTCAAAGTTGTAGGGCGAGCTTTACCTTTAGATTTTGGGATTTGTGAAGAGGCTTCAAGAATAGAAAATTTGAGAAGCAGTGTTTTTAAAGAAAAACATAGAACACAGCCGGAGAAGAGGTAAATTTTCTGTACTGTGTTCTGAGGGTGTTTCAATAGAATCGCGTAGCGAACACAAGTTATCTGGACTGAACTTTAACTTGGTTTTCCTCAGCACCTCCAGAAAATGACCTCATTCTCAAACATTCCTCTTCACTAATCATCAAAGTGTTTAACGCACTGTAGTCTGACTTACTAACGACGTAGTTTAATGAACCATCAATTAATATATAATTGGCAGCCAAGGTTGTTGTTGAATTTGGACCTGGCTGAGAGTCATTACAAGCAACGCATTGAAGCACAAACTCGCCCGCAATACACCTCAGCCTCTCGAGTAGTAAGCTTCGCTATTTAGTGGCATCTGTCCCTTGAAGTGACTTTAGTATCATCTGTCCTTTGAAGTGAAGGGTTGTGGATCGCCAAATTCCATCATTTCTTGCAGTGGAGGAGCCTGTGTTTGAGCAATTCTGTCAGTTAGCAACGTAAATTCTGCCAGCGGCCACTCAGCTTCCTTGTGATTCAGTGGAAAGAATTGCAGTATCTACGAGTAGACATTTTGCATTCGTTTATTTAACAAGATTTTATTGAGTGGATTAGCAAATATTACGTACTTCTAACAAAAAAAAAATGAAAGGTAAAAGTTCGAAGATTACAAACTTCTTAAACCTGAAGACGTGTATAATTTTACATAAGCGCAAACGGTTCGGAGCAGCTTAGCACTTCTATTTTCAGGATAGTCTAATAATAATCTGGGGTACGCAGTGGCGCAGTTGGTTCAATCAGTGCGCTACAAGAAGGAAAGTCGCGGGTTCGATTCCCGATTGTGTCACTGGAATTTTTCATTGGCATAATGCTTCCGGCCGCACTATGGCCCCGGGGTCGACTCAGCCTCTAACACAAATGAGTAACAGGAGTATTTCCGGCAGTAAAGGCGGCCGGCGCTTAAGGCTGACAACCTTACCACCTTCATGTGACGATTGTCTTGAAATCTGGGAGCCTCAACCTCCTGGAATCAACAGAACCTGTCCAGGCCTGTAATGGAATTGCTTTACCTTTTACCAGTTATAATCTACGCGTTGTCACTCTTCTTATGCTACTCGGAGGACATAGGCAGGAGTCTTCTCTAAAAGATTTTTACCTTATGCCAAACTGCGTGGTTTCATATGAATCGCTGTGGGAAAGGCAATTCTAGCAAATAAAAATTTTATTGACGAATAAATGAAGACAACTTCAAATTAATGGCTACATTTGTGCCCCTCTAGGCAGCAAAGTAAACTCGGGCTGTACTGAATATGAAGCAATACTGATCCCTGAACTACGAAATTCAGTGTAGCTTTTATGAGCTGGTCCGTGGTAATCGCCATCGAGCTGAGTTATATTGAAGCGGGTTTGTCTGTAAAGAGATAGGATGACAGCCTGTTGTTTTGCGTTGTTACAGAGGCGGCAGCCGAGATTCTGGGAGCGCCGGACCTACATATCAAGAGTGGCAGCACGTTGCGGTTGGTGTGCACGCTCCGCCAAAGCACGGAGCCGCCCGTGTTCGTGTTCTGGTATCACGAACATCGCATGATCAACTACGACCAGGAGCGCGGTGTGGACGTCCACAGCGATCGTTCCAGTAGCGTGCTTGTGGTAGCCGAGGCACAGAAAACCGACTCCGGGAATTATTCATGCGTGCCGTCAAACGCGCGACCCGCTAGTATCAACGTTCACGTCCTCAATGGTAAGACACCCAGTCGTTTACAACCTCTAAAGTTTAATTAATCATATCTAATTAACTACACGGAACAAAGTTGCTCGTGAGATGTTAATGGGTCCACAGCTAGTTAAGAAATTCCCCGCATTTCATCGTACGTGGCGGTTCATTATTGCCTTCATAACAGCCTGCCACTTACCACTGCTATAAAACAGACAAATCCAGCCCACACTCCTCCCGTGGTATTTCCGTAAGATCAATTTTAATATTATTCTCGGCTCTATCCCTAGTTTTGCAGGCGGTCTCCAGCCTTTTCACGTTTTCCATTCAAACCAAAGAGACACTTCTCTCTTCTTCCAAGTGTGCATCATCCCATCCACTTTCAATGGAACACGCTGATTAGAATTTGCTGAACATTTAAAGCCATGGGAAGTTCGCATTATAAAGTTGTCTCTGGGCTCCTCTTCCTTCCAAGTAGGTCCAAATGTTTCATCAGAAACCTGTTCTAGATTACGTTGAGTCTATTTACTTCGTTTTACGTGTCACGCTCACATAACAGTTACACTTTATACCTATGATCTGTGTCTTTTCTAACCGATTCTCATTTACTCGTACCGCTTTCAATGTATGCATATACTTAAGTTAATCCTTAAAAAATGTGGCCTCTCTTAAACATACACCCTTCTCACAAATTTTCTGAAGTTTCCGAACATGACCATTTCTTTCACTAACCCAAGGTCATGTCGAATCCCCTTCAGCATGATTTCTTTCCAACAATTACGTAATTTCGAATCATATGTAGTCTTCATGTATCCTTCAGTTCACATTAGATTGTCACGTGTATTGCATTTGTATTGATTCTAGTTGCGTGTTTGAACTCGTCCCTTGTCAACTTAGATTATTTTTCCTATGCTTATTGCTTATGGGCATTCAGATGATGATGTTAATTGGCTGTGTATTTACATAACAAACGTTGCGCTTTTGTTGGAATTTTTCTTGTCTATTTGTATACTTTTGAAGTGTATCTGGTGTTCCCAACGGATATGTACTTGATGAAGTCTGTAATTATTTCACGTGTTCCACATACGTTTTTCTCTAACAATTTAAATAATCGTGTTGCACGCTTTATTACGGCTGTACTCATCCACAGGCTTAAACTGATTCCATGCACAGTTGTTGTGCTGCAAATTGTATGAAATTTAAAATTGACAAAATAAGAGTTATTAACTTTTCTACGAAAATGTTCATAATTAACAATAATTACACAGTATATGATGAATGCATACATCGTACACAGTTCGTCAAAGACCTAGAAGCATTTTTGGTTCCCAAAATGTTTTCCTGCATCAACATACGGACTTCATTTCTCAGTCAATTGCTGGGACAAATACACAATTGACCTTTTAGTTTTCTACTGTTTATTGTTTATTGTTATTCTATACTGTATTTGTTCTAAATTCGAGTATGCCTCCTCTGTTTGCAGTATTTTTCCATGTTGATTCAAATAAGGTGGAACCCATCCAACGGAAGTTTAAATCGTTTTCTTCGTATCCCTTAAGGTCAGACTCATGGGCTCGAGTGTGTAGAATCGCAGACGTTATGAGGTTTAAGGCAACAAGTTGATACTCTTTTGCATCAAAGTCTTCTTGGAATCAAAAAATTTGGCGTCGTTTGCTTGACACGAACAGTCTCGAATTTCTGTATCATAACATTGTAAACTTCAGTTAGTAGTGTGCATTATGCAAATAACGCCCTTCTGCAAGATATGCTTCAGTTGCTGTTAATTCGGTGTATAGTGACCTAGTTGTATTTAGTAACTTAATCATAACTTTGAAAGAGATTTTAGCTGGCATCTCGTATAAGCGTATTGGTCTTCCATGTGAACCGCTGTTTAATATTATTCAGGTGACTTACATTGCACTGTGAGAAATTCCCTAACTTTTTGTTTTTCGTTTTGTATGTGACTGGACTCTCTTAACGATGCTGTTTAGACAACACTTTACTAAACATGAATTTGTGTGATTCACTTGATCTGAGGTTCTAGTTTAATCCAACATTTCATTGGTGTTTCAGTCACGTTACATTGTCTGGTGTGTGATGGTTAATGTAATTGGTGTCTGGGGAATTTTGTGGCAGTTTGATAATATTCCATTGTGCTATTAAACCGCGACGTTAAAAAACACGAGTTGAACTGTAAATGTCTTTTGTGTAGTGCCAGGCTATTTCCGTACGTCCGACTGTTTCCTCTCTAATATTATTCGATTAAAATTGTATGATTGGGAACCAAACTAAAACTGGCGGAACAAATTTAATTTTGATGCATTGCTGACTCTTATAATCCCACTTGACTCGAACCCAAATTAAACTGCATCAAATGTCTAAAAAAAATGGCAGCAAGAAACATAATCACGGAAGAGCTAACTGCATGCAGTAGAGGTTCAAATGTAAAGCTACAAATACTGACGTAGTGTATAAATCCTCAGCTCCTTATGAAACGGAAAGATTTATTACTGTGTTCACAAGGGCACGAAATTAAGTAATATGTGCAACTATATCCCATATTTCCAACATTTTTCGAAATAGTATCTTTTTTGAGCAGCATCATTCCGTTCTGTTAGCTGTAAGACAGTAAATAACATCATACCACACGTACATTGTAAGTGGTAATACAGTTGATTTCTTCTATTGTAGATAAATTTAGTTTTCCACTTTACTTACTGTTTCATTACCTTTATACAGTAACACGCGGATAATCGAGGTTACTCTATTAGTGCCAGTTGCGTGCTGATATCCTTACACTAAACGTGCAACATACACAAACATCTAGAACTTTGTTTATGGCATTTTGGACTTCAGCAAAATTGTCGTGGGAAATTTTCATTGATTTTCTTGCGTTATTTATCCTTTTTATAATTCCTCTTTTGGGAATAATACCTAATGTGTTATTAGTAGATTGATTATGAAATGAAAACCACTGCTGTAGCATTCTTCCTTCTGTATAAGTATTTTTCTACCCGATGATCTATAAGTAATACCGAAGCATGTAGTAGAAAATAAAAAACGAATGTATAGAATTTTTGTGTTGTGTTGTGTAGAATATATTTTCTAGTTGCCGATATCTGTCAAAATAGAAGGAAAATAATTATTGACCCTGCTGTTATGTCTGCAGCCCGGTCAACAAATCAGTCGACGCAAAGTCTTCTACAGAAATGATACACGTAATCATACCACAAGTCCAGATTCACTGGAAGTGCCGGCCTTTGAATAGTATTATGAATTTATAATGGACGAAGTGGCAATGGGAAAAGAGTTTCTCACAACACTTCGGTTTTCTTCTGTCAGCATCCTAATATCAATGCTGCATATTCACATTTTATTAATTTTTCACCAACGTTTCATAATTTTAACATTTTAAAATACCGAAAATGTAAAAATTCTCACTTTAATATTATACTTATTCTATGCATATGCCTCCAAAATGGTCTATTAGGAACAGAATTTTTAATATTGAAAATCGCATTTCTCGTCTCCTTCAGAAATTCTGCATGCTGCGTCTATATATAATTTCTTGATTTGATCATCCTGGTGATGTCTGGTTGTGTCAAATTTATGACGCGTCTCTTTTTGTATTTTTTTAGTGTTCCCACTAATTACACCCCCGTAGGAATAAAAGGTCTCGTGAACGCTTTATTTTAAATGACATCAGATTACGAACCTTGTTAGGGCGAGAGACCAAGTTTCACACTGTGTAACACAGCGGGTACTGTTCTTGTGATATGGTCTTCTGGCGTCAAAATATCAAGAGATTACGAGGGGCTAATTTACATCTTAAGGGGTTAAGCAGGTCACGTGTGATCACATCATGTGGAGAAACAACATGCAGACCCATTGCCTCACTTTCATAATTTTATAGAGGTTTTCAGAGGTAATTTCCGCACCAAAATGTCATTCTTTCGTGCAGTCTGTGACGTCATAAAATTCTAGTCTCTCGTTAACAGAAGTTTTTTGTTTGACTGAAGAAGGTACATTCGACGACTTAGCCTTGCTAACATTCCGACACAAAGTTCTGGCTACTGACCAGTAAGGGAGAACTAGTGGAACTGTCTTATTAAAAAACGTGTTTGAACAGAATTTGGAAACATGAGTGCTAATTACTATCCGTGAAGGGTGTTAGATCACTCGAAAATATTTTGTACTACAAAGATAATCACTAAAAATTGTTTTCCCAAGCCAAATTTTCTCAAATTCGGTGACGTTTCCGTTTCGCGCATGCAACCGATGTGCACGTCCGAATGCTGTTGCTGGATCGTATAAAAAACGTAAAAGTTTTCTTGCAAACTTATCAAGTGTTAATTTTGACCGTTTCCAAGAAGATTGTTCTCAGGCCATAGAAACTGTCTTTACTTAATATCCCACAAATTCTAAGTCTGTAAGTTACGATAACACATTCGCGTGATTATGCGGTCCTTCCAAAACTCGTTTGACTACGGCACAAAGAACTACGGTGGCACGACAGCAGTAAACTTTGCTTAGTTCACACTTAATATTTAGAAAGCGTGTGGAGATGGAAATTGCCGAAACAAAGAAGTAGACAAGCAAATTTAAGGCGAGAGAAAGTGTTGGAGTCAGCACAGTTTTCAGGTAAAAAATTCGGTGTTTTCCAAGTTACTTCTGACTAATTTAAGGGAGCGAAACTTCTCCTGAAATGAAATTCCCTGTAATTTTATTTCCACATCTCGGACGAAACCGAGTTCCTCCATTAAAAATCTATTAAAGAGTTTAGTGTATCTGTCTGCCTGTCCTGTCCAAGTTTCAAGTACACACCGACATAGTTGTTTTCAATCAGTCGATAAGAAGGCTGTAACATCTGAATAATTTTCAACTTCCTATTTAAAAATGTTCAAGAATGTTAGCATTTGAATAAGTGGGCTAGGAACAAAAAGTAACACCATTATTGTTATAAAGTTTTTAAATGTTTACTGTTGAGGTTGCTGGCTTTGATAGGTTTGATAACACATGTGTCACATTCTTAGGCAGCATGAGAGAAATGAAAAGTCATGTTCACTAATAATTGTAATACCTCGCGATCATCACTTATTTAAGTATTTACGAATTTAATGATGATATGCCTTTTTATTAACATGCCCACATAAATGAAAAAACTTCAAAGCAAGCTTCATAAACTTGTTTCAATTGTTCAATTTTCACTTTACATTTTCGGTCTCCTCACACATCGTGTTTTGTCATTACAATATTTCTTTTCCCGTCTGTCCGTTTGGTGTAGTGTAGCTGGGGTAGTGTCTGGGCTGCAAGCTGCAGCCCAGACACTACTCCTGCCTAACCACACCTAACCTCCAACCTACAGCAAACCAAGAACGAAACGACCAATGTGGTAATCAACATCATAGTCGCGAGCTCCTGATGATGGTCATAGTAATGCCCGAAACATGTTGAGCCTATAAGAAGCACAATAAAATAATAAGTGGCATCTAGTTGGTTTTTTATTCTTCAGTTATTACAAAGATGCACGGTCCAATAAACATCAGATACACTGTAGTATAATTCTTCGATCTTGTGCCCCAAATCTCCCTTCTTTCTTCAAGGTTTCTATCGAACGTTTTTAATAATTTGTACTTCTCCGTTGACTGGAAGATTATTACAGTTTTTATACTTCTTATTTAAAGTTTTTAACTTATCAGACTATAATCAATCAGTAACAGTCCTAAAGTTCGTGAATATAGACATTTCCAATATTGATATTACTCTATTGTGTTAGTCACACATACAATACATTGCCTTAAAATGGGAAAATTAAAATACTTTTACTACATATTTACACTTTTATCTTAATTGCACGAATTTAAATTTAACGAGATAACACAAAAGTTTGTTTAGGTATTGTAGAAATTTATCCTTCATGGTTTTGTCGTATAAATATAAATTTATTATTATTTTTTGTATTCTCTTTAGAATTTTCAGCTTAATATTTCATTAAAATCCTGTACGGGAACTCTGTATTTATATTCCGAACAGTGGCCGGAACGAACTGTATTCGAAGCAGCGGTGTATGCAACGAACCAGATATGCGTTACGAGATCTGTTACGTGACATCCTGTTGTACTTCAAACATGAGGACTGTGGAATCAACAGAATTCCGTTTTCATAATACGCATCACCATCATCAGTCATGAACGCAGGCATATTATGAAAACGTTTGACTCTCAATAATACTCCTCAAACAAAAATTATATTTAGTACTCTGTTTATGCAATATTTATTAAAATTCCCTCACTACAACAACATCGTTTAAACATTTGATTTTTTTTTTGTATTTTTTCGTAAAATTGTTGCGTCATATCCAGGGAGTACTTATGAAATGGTGGGCCGGGTAGCTCAGTAGGTATATCGACTGACTACGGGCTTGACGTTCCGGGATCGAATCCCGGTGGGGACGGGATTTTCCGCCCGTCCAGACTTGGGTCCTGGGGCCCACCCAGCCTCCTGTACAATGGGTACCGGGCCTTTCCCAGGGGTAAAGTGCGGCCGGGGCGTGCTGCTGACCACTCACTCCCTTCTAGTTCCGCGTTCATAGAAGAGTAGGGCTATACCTCTACCCACCCTCTGGGTCACACCGGACCTGTAGCGGTATCACTTTACCTTTACTTATGAAATAAAAAGTGGAATAAACAATGATAAGATAGTTTAAGTAGTGATTTATTTCAGAGGGTTGTGAACTGAAGTTCTGCTGTGTTTTCAAGTGGTGTAACAATATTTCTTGTACGGTAATTGAATAGGAATTGGAAATATGAACTGTGGGAATATATCACAAAACAAAATAGCCTATAGGTCAAACAACATCAAAATTAAACGACATTTGTTAAGTAAAGATATAGTAAGGAATAACCAAAATAATATGTGGGGATTTCGTATAATACTCCATAGAAGTCATCTTGCGCCACAGCAGATGTGGAAGGGCAATGCGCTCTTATGACGCGGTAAAAGTTATCTAACTTAAGAATAATTAAAGCTAAACACTTGATAAAGCCGTTCCCTGGTTCCTATATTCTCCTTTAAGAAATATTCCACTCGGTATCAAAAATTATCTTTGTAATTTCAAAAACAGCCAAACGATAAACAGACAGTTAGAAGGCACTAGGTTTAACAGTGCAAGTATGGGCTAAGGAACAGGCATTTTGAGTGTAACGATTCGCATACACTTTCCTTAACATGCACGTGCATGTCTAATGCTTTTCAGAAACATTAGAGTGACGGGCAAGAAGCAGAAATTAAAGAATAAGCAAGCCTACAATATTGTGAACGAATATTTTCATGCTAATACACAAATTTGGGTGATAAGCGTATAGGTTTTGACTGGATTAAAATGGCTCAGGCAGGGGATGAATTGAAAAATCTGTAGGTAATTGTGTGTTGAAACTTCGAGTCCAATAAAAGTCGTGAATGTTAGTTTCCGCTGAGTGGGTGTGAACTCTAAAAGGCAAAGTATGTTACGTGGGGTTTTTTGGTTTCTCAGAACCGAATTTTACTTTAAACATTCCCGCAGAAAACCTGTGCCTTATAATTTTCATTTAGTATCTCCTACAGTTTCGTGTTAAGATAAGGATGCCGCTTTTTTGCTTTATGCTCTGTATATTTCTCCTATCATAATGCCGCTTCTAGTCTATTTCCGTCTGACATTTTCGTTAACAATAAACCCTTTTCATGTCTCTTTTATTTATTTTTATTTTTTAATTTTTATTTTTTTGTTTATACAGCGATTCGTGAGAACCGGGTTGTCTAATTGATCGTCCTACAATTTCGTGTTGAAAGCTTGCAGAATACAGTGCGAATTTTTCTGCTTACTAACCAATTTTTCTTCTCTTACAAAGTAAATATTTGAGACTGTGTGGGAAGAGCGTTCTCTCTAGAATGGCTCGGAGCCCACTTTCAACTGCGAAATTTTTTGCCAGCCATGACCTCCTTCGCATCATAATCTCTTTAGTATGTAATGACATTTATCCATTTGTTTTATAAATAGTTGTGAGAGTTAAAAAAAATTGAAGAACAGCGACAGGAAGTCCCTCGGTCCACTCGAATAGGCCGTGATTTCATTTTCAGTCAAAAACCATGTGATAAATGTCAAAGAACTGCATCGTCACTATCCTTTCACGAGTTAGGCCTACGACTGCATATTGTAAAGAAACATTTCGAATGTATGTACCTAAAATGTAAAGCAGTACCGTTACCGGCCTGAAGTGGCCCAGAGTGTTCCAGGAAGTTAAGGTTCCCAGATTACGTGACAACGGCACAGGATGGAGGTAAGTTTGTCAGCCTTACGCACCGACCGCCTTTACCCCCAGAAAATGCTCCTGGTACTCATTTCTGTTAGGGGCTCAGTCTACCCCAGGGCCATAGTGCGATTGGAAGGATTTTATGTCAATGAAAAGTTCCAATGACACCATCTGGAATCGAACCAGCGATCTTCCGATTTGTAACACAGCACTATAACCACTGTGCTACCGCAGTCCCCATTTTAGTAGCTAGGCTACTTAATGGAAATTTATAGTTATGACACCTTCTGCACGTTTGTAAACGTTGTGAATCATACGCATGGCGAATAAAGAGAAATCTGTAGAAGTATAATGGTTTGGGAGGAACGGTACCGCGGATCTGGACAAGGGTCCGGCTGTTATGAATGCGGTGACGAACCACCGGCTTCCGTAAAATGACAGAACTTCCTAACTAACTGATAACTTTTAGTTTCTGAAAAGACCTTTGTGTATAGAGCTTATGTTATAACAGTAAGAAATTCCACGTAACTTGACGCAACTTTTCATTACTCACCACAGCTAGGGGCTATATTATAACTGAAAGAGTGTAACATTGGGAAGTTGGCAAATTTTCATTACATTTTTTCTATCACAAACTACGCGGTATGAAAGGATTTAAAATTAGAATGATAGCTGAATATATACGTCGCGAAGTTGCCAAGTAGCCTAACTTAATTTAGAATGTAAAATGAAGAAATTTATTTTTTAGCGCGATCAAATAACTCTCATCTAGGATGAGTTCCATTCTGAAATCTTCGCAGGTACTTCATTTAAGATCCATCTTTTTTATGTTAGTGACCGACCTCATTGTTTATGGCCAGGGTCCTTCATTCAAACCCCAAAATGAACTTCCAAAGACGGAAAAAAAAGTCTCGCTTTCGCAGCCATTGCTCTGTACAAAACCACCGCAATGGTGGTTATTACATTTTTAATAAGGATGCACTGTCCTGCATTCGTAAGAAGTAATTACAATATTACTTTACAATATGTAGAAAGTACGGAGAGGGTTGGAAATTCAAATCACTGGTTGCTACCCTCGAAGAAGAAATACGTGTCTTATAAATTGGGCAAATGGATAAAGATTCTCAGTTCCCATGTTATAATAGCAGGTATTTTCAGATGTATAGCCAGGAGCCTAAGGATTCAACACAATGAAGCGCTTCTTCGCTAATAACAGTTTCTTGATCCTGCCTCGGGGTGTGGTGGGGGGACACATAACTAAAACTAAACTCCGTGGCCTTAGCCCGCACGCGAACTATACAGACAGAGCGGCCGCCGCCGGTCGGCGAAGTTAGTGCCAACTTTTGCGGATAGAGGGGTGTCACGTGGTCAGCGCAACGGGTCCCCACAGCCGTTAATCTCTGTTT
>Ga0136643_10001623_pt1 | contig 27832 bp, 20 predicted proteins | sample TergutLab28metaG_FD_96883 | JGI IMG/M metagenome (GOLD analysis project Ga0136643, IMG submission 96883) | Labiotermes labralis P1 segment gut microbial communities from Petit-Saut dam, French Guiana - Lab288 P1 (version 3) (version 3) | ecosystem: Host-associated > Arthropoda: Insects >... | reverse complement strand
CAAAAAATAAAAAAAAAAAAATATAAAAAAAAAAAATTTTTTTTGAAAAAACTTAACAACCTCTTTACTGTTTAAAAAGTATAAAAACTTTCCCCCCCCCCCCCCCATTACAGGCAAAAATGAAAAACAGACACCTTCCATCAGGGGTCCTCAACCAGCGCCCCCCAAAAATGCGATTCAGAGATAACTTTGAACGCACCTGTCTGACCACATCAAATGATATGGTAACAAATTTCAGGTGTGGGAACTTCGGTTTCCAAAAGGTGGCTTGACATAACTCCCAGGCTTGTCACAATGCATGGTCACAGATAATGTGAAATAAGCTTCAGCAGTTGCTGATCTAAGGACTGAATTCAGTAACAAGTACACAGATTTCAAATCAAATTAAAAATCAATGAATTTGTTTTCTACCCCTTTCACTGTACCTATCAATGATGTTCCTGGCAACATGCAATTAGAAATAACTGGTCTGCAATGGAATTGTGGCCTTAAAAGAAACCACGGTCACCTTTGATTTCCATTCCAAATATTTTGACATGAACACTCTTCCAGAAATTCAATCACACGCCCTGCAAATGGTTTCCCTCTTTGGAATTACCTGGCATTTTTTAAGGAAGAAGAATGTTAAATACACAACAAGAACCCAAATAACCAACACTCATTTGGAAATCTCTGTGTAAAGTGCTGCTTGCCACATTAAAGCTAATACAGACAGATTAGTGAAAAATAAACACCGCCAAACTTCTCACTAAAGATGAACAATTTTTATGCTTGTAAAATGAGTAAGACAAGTCAATTAAGAGTAGTAAGAACAAAACATATTTTTAGATTTTGTGCATGTAATTTTTTTTTAACTGACTCTAAATCACTCTTGAGTTAGCATAGCTGTTGCATTCTTTTTTTTGAAATATTCTTGTTGAAGAAGGTACACAATAATAAATAGCCCATAAACCATAAATAAATAAAACTATCCTACGTATGTTTATATAGGGAAATATTAGTGGGCATACTCAGCAATAACATACAAACTTTACTTTGCAAAACGTATCTGTACATAATCTTTTTACCATTAAAATGTGGACCCCTGTCTTACTTGAAGATCTATACACTTGTACTGCGGTCTTCTAGTTTATGGAACCACAACGACTTGAAAATTCCCACCATCTGTTTGGTGGAACATACAATCAAAATCTTCAGGGCCCAGCGTTTAAGGCAAAGAAGTGGAGGGGTTGTATATGACTAGAAATGTGTCTATTCAGAACAGCCCCATCTGGCCAATAGGAATCAAGCAATAGCATTTTGATAAACTGCCCTTTTGCAGTCATAGCAAGGTGACATGGATGGTGACCATTAAAAACCTGGGAGCAAAGACAGATAGCTACAAACATGGACCCAGGCACTGCCCCAACCCAGCCAACCTGGTAGCAATGATAATGTCTGGGTTCAGGCCTGGTTCAAATGACACCAACCAAACATTACATAAAACACTTCAGGCTTTTTCAGTGTCATTCCTTTTTCATAGTGAGGAAATTATGTATATTCATGTTAGTCATCTGCATACAACATGATCAGGAATTAACACCTAGCAGAGACAGATGTGATGATATTTGGGCTTTGCAAACTGACTGGTGAGTTTTGTGCGAGTGCATGTGATTGTAACGTGGGGTGTTGAGAATTTATTCAAATAATGAGCTTGGGAAACTGGATTCAGCTGGGATCTGGAAACAAACTCAGTCTTGATTTTCTTAGGAGTTTTCACAATTGACCCCTCCCACAAACATTCAAATTTGGTGTCTGACAGCAACCAACTGTTCCTCAATAACAAATAATATTAATGTTCCTTTACTGCCATAATAATAATTCAATCAAGGATTACTGACACTTATGTATTCAAAGAAACACACGACATGAAAAAGCAGACTGTAAGCAGACTGGGTTTCATTCAGGCTAGAATAAAAGTAAGTCTGTTTCAGCTGTGTACTGGTAACACAGCTAATGGTAAACTATGGGATCAGGCCAAATGTGCCCCAGGCTGGGCCACGTAAAATTCTAAAATCTTGGTCCACGCAGACTTCTAGACAGAGGAGGTTGAGTACTGATGAACACGAATAAATGTCATATATAGAATCTATTCCACATCTTGCATTTTATACCAATGGCTTTTTCTTACATTGGGTAACTACATGCCAATGACTTACACAACACTAATCACTAAGCATCATAACAAAGCCGGCTTCACTGTTCAACAAAACCACATGTGTCTTTGGCAAATGAAGTATTACATTATTTCTCTTAATCAGCACACAATGACCATGCTCAATACATGTTTAGCAATTTAAAGCATGTTTTACATAATGAATATTTAAAAAGTGACTTCCTAGCTCACACCAACATCCCACCTACTTTACACAGGAAAATTAGTTAATGCTCCTTATGGAAGTTTTTTTTTTATTCAATGCCACCACATGTCCTTGTGGACTTCATGGTCCTCCCTCCTGGGCATGGCAGGAGTGTAACTGACTTCTGAGGTTGGGACGCCCATGAGGCGCAGTTACGTTGTCCCGATGATGTGAGTGGTGATATAGGAAGATGCAGTGCCAGGAGGGCTCTTAAACCTAAATTCTACCAACCTACCCAGACCATGGTCACCGCGGGAATCCTCCCCTTCAGGGAAGTTTCCTATGGTAGAACTGGGAATCGAACCTGGGACCTCATGATTAGTAGTCAGAGACTCTGACCACTAGACCACAAGGCTGGTCAAGGGAAGTAATCCAACTTCATTGTGAACATAAAAAAAAAACACACATTATATACAGTGGGAAAGATCCACCTGTTTTTACTGTTAAATCAGTAGGTGTATATACAGTGACTCTGCAAACTAACGGGACAAAAATATTTCTACATGCATACCACTAGAAGTTTCAGGCCTCTCTCTCCCGCTGTGTTTGGATGAAGTCCAACCTCTTCTATGAGATTTCCACCTTTTAAACAGTCTTCTATATAGCCAACCAGCAACTAAAATATACACAATATAATTATATAAATAACAGATCTGCAGAAAATATACTGTACAGGAAACAGCACCAGACCTGTTCTAAGTCATACAAGTGGGTAATAATACAAAATTACATAACATGTACTACCCATATGAGATCTTGAATAAAAGTTAAGCCAGAAGTCAAATATGGCCAGAACAAATTTGTGTGTACTGATGATCATGTGTAGATAAAATGGAAAATCAAAATGTGTAAACACAGAAAATTATAAACAAACATGCTGCATAGCTGGTAACACCAATAACTTAGAACGACAAAACAAAATAGCAGAAGCAAATAACGTTACCTTAAGAGCCTGATGATCCACCATAACAGAAGATATTCTCTCAAGCAGCATTTTGACTGTATTATAGTATAAGTTTGTCATTACAGGTTGACCTAATTTCTTCAGAACAAGACTCTGAAATTAAATACAGTGCTTCATAAATCCACTCAAAGTACGTCAGATACCAAAGAAATGAAGTTAATACTTCATGTATGTCAATGACCTTCAACACAATGTTAAGATAAAAACCACTTTTACCTGTGTCTACTCCAGAGTAACATAATAACATCTGCACCCACAAGAAAATATTTTGAAAAATATAGGGCACCCTTTCACAGCACAAGATTACTGCAACAGTCACTGAAAGTAGCAGTGAGGGAATGCATTTCCTGGACTTGTTTCTGCAGCCCTGATGTGTGATCTCCCATGATGGCTACACTATCATATATCTGACCCACTAAATCAGCTTCCAAATTTCATTCTTTTACAGTACTGACATGGTTATAGAAGCCTCCAGCAGATATATCAGCAGTTACATAACAGAAAAAGAGGAATCACTCCTCTGTGGTGCTCCTTTGTCATTAACACACATAATGATGGTAGATATTTAATGTTATATACCATACAACTGTCTTCTACACAATAAAATTTCTGGATGGTAGAAAGTTATGACATAATCATAGCATCCTACGTTTCATCCAGCATAAAAAAGTCAGAACAAAGTCTGCATAATCAATTTCCTCCCTGACGGTATCTTAAAGACTGCGGTAATAGCGTATTAAATTATTCTGCATTACAGTCAATGACCCATGAAAAACATCTGTCTCTTGCAGTGGTGAAATGCAAGAAGAATGTCAGATTCAGTACAAAGACTAAGCATTTCACTATTCATGGAATCAATAGATCTGTCACACCTCTAAATAGCAATTGTCATTTTGCATCTAAATACCAGTTGTCATTTTGCAAAGACACAAATGGGACCAATCAGCTGTTTTAAAACACTGCTCTTCCCTGTTGTCTTACTGTGAAACTTCTCAGACACTTGCTACTGCTGATCCAGCTGATGGTCTATTCTTGTAAAGCCAAAAGAACAAAGCTGAAGCCTTTGATGCTTTCTCTCTATTAACCTTTTAAACGCCAAGTTAAATCCCATCTGCCATCTGCTTGCATTATTAGGAGCTCACCATATTCTCCATGTTAGCAGGATAAGGGTTAAACACAATATCTGTAAAAAACCTACCGTGGTGTCCGCACACTCCTTGCAGCTAATGTCAGGTCTTACAATTGTCTCCATTCCTTGCAACAGTGCAGGGTCCCGCATAAGATTGACTGAGAATTTGGTAAGGAACTCCTGTGCCTTGACAGGCTCAGGTAGAAATCGTGAAAGTACAGTGACTCGTGCAGCCATTTCTTTGTCACGCTCAGCACTCTGGGGCCGCCGATGAAGCTCTAGCCATTCTGACACACTACGACGCACACTGTAACAGAAGTTATTGCAATGTTATAGGCAGATAGGGTACATGTGAATAAAAATGTACACACACAGGGGTAAGACAGGTTTGAAGAGGCAGACTATGGTGACCAGGAAAAATCTGTAGAAAAAAGGGAATATGACTTTCATACAATAAAAGCAGAACAGGTTAACACACTGAAAACTTATTGTGTGATTACTGCAAGATCTTCCATCAAACACAAGGAACATAAAATCAATACCAGAACTTCATTTTATAAGTGCACACTTCATACATGTGTTCATACCTGAAAACTCTGACTTCTCTATAATTCTGAGCATTTTTTACATTGTTGTATGACCTTCATAAATACAGGTGTCTACAATAATTTCAAAGTCTTCACAAAATGGGCTCACATGCTAGTAAAATTATTTATCATGTTCAAACTTCTGGCCTCCAACGAGCTGTTTTAATGGACTGAAGAGACGTAGACTGCTGGACTTTAAGTGTGGACAATAACGGCAGTGTAGAGGCACAGTTTTGTTTTGGACCCTATATTGCCAGGAAAATATCTGGTCAAATACTCACTCCTTTTCATTGTCACTATACCCATCCCTTGTGAATGGATTCTTGCATGCATTCCTTTCAAAACCCTAACATACCATGAACAGGTATAAAACAAACAAACAAACAAACACAGTGTAACCCATTTAAACAACCTTACTTAAAATATTTCCACGCCCAACAAGTTAGGCTAAATCAGTATTACAATTTTCCCACACAAATAACATACACATTGCCCTTTGAATATATTTCCCACTTAATCAGAGCCCTGCTTAAAAAGGACAAAAAGTTCAAAATGTAACAACACGCTCACTCTCTTAATATGTTTTTCACATCAAGTTATAAACAGTTTTTATAAGTTCCCCAATTTCTAACATAATGATGATGTCAGTTCCTACATGTTGTTTCCACATAAATTCCACATGGCTTAACATGTGACTTAATTAAGAGGAAAAAGAAATGTAGAATGAGGGAAAGGAAAATGACTGAGCTGTTTAAAATAGCTGTTTTTATTCCAGCAATCTGAAAGTCGTTTGTTATTAACATTATCAATAGTACATTCTACTGAGGTTTATATCATGGAGGAAACATATTTCAACATTAAACTGAAAGATATCAGAACATTTACTTGGTATGATGCTGAGAAAACCACAAATAAGATATGTACTGCACTGTGTAAAGTTTTCTTTTGACAGTAATGTCTATAGTCTCCTTGTTCTCAGTTCTCACACTTGTTTAAACAAGAACCAAAGGATTATAAACATAGGGTAAATTTTTTTCCCTGCCCGAACAGTAAGCTCCCAGGCAACGCTCTGCTAGTGTTACATCATACGCAGAGTCTTGGGAGGTTTAAATCAGTGAAGGAAGCAAGAAAAACATTTGATGTGATAATAACCTTTAGTAAGTCTAATAAAAACTCACAAGTTCTACAGCAGATACTGAACATGTTGATCTCCTGACCAAATGCAATCTGTATACAGGCAAAGCATATTATTTACTCTCTGGAGTTCTTGCCCAGAAATTGTTGTAATCTCACAGCAGGCATGCACTGCACACCGAACACCAATTTCTTTTATCACGAGGGAGTTTGTAAATAAGTCCTGGATTTTCTGCACTCCAATACTGATTGGTCTGAGAATGCACCTCCCCACATAATGAAAACAGGCCTCATCAGTGAAAAACACTAACTGTGAATCAACTTCTCCATCTTTTACAGACCAAAGAAACAAATTACAAAAACGTATTCTTACAACTGGATCACGTTCCATCAAAGCATTAACTACTGTTGCCTTACATGGTCTCAGCTGTTACAGTTTTGTGGCCATTCATGCAGATGTTTTTGAAATACTTATCTCCTGAGCTGAGAAATTTTCTGCAGCATCTTTCAGCACACTCATATTTGAAGTACAGCTGCACTAAAAACAGACAATGTTCAATGGCGTTCCTGAGTTGAGACATGCTGTTACATCACTAAAGGATTGAGATGCATTTACCAGCAACGAACCTGATGATTCATAACCAAAGTCCATTATCACCAACAGGTGCAGTTAGACTCCCTTTAGAAAACAGTGCAACAGACCTTATATGGCTGCCTAATTAGGTGCGGTATTTTTTCCTATATTCCTCTGCTTTAATGCCTTGTGACTTTTATTTGTGTGGAAGTTTAAAAGATGAAGTGTATAAAACAAATCCTCACACTCTGGAAGAACTAAGAAACAATATCCACTGTGAGATTTCAACAATTTCCAGGCAAGGACACCAGAGAGTAAACAACACCTTCTGCATTTGTACTGAGTGCATTCAGTCAGGAGGGCAACATTTTCAGCATCTGGCAAGTTTTTATTACACTTTCTAAAGGTTATTATCACAGTGAATTTTGGGTGCTTATCATTCAAGAAGAACAAAAAGTGACCCTATATATTCCAAATGCAGTAGCTGCTTTGCATTCTGCATTAGCTTTCATGCTCATTGACTTCAAATTGAAACTCACACCACATACACATTCAGAAATTAAGTTTCCCTTGGACTTTGCCAGAAATTCATGTGAAAGATTGCCAAATAATGCCATACATGCTACTGAGATCCATACTATGTGTCACATACTGATTTTGGAGAATAGCTGTCTCTGAGAAACGTAAAGTGCAATTTGGACTTCATATGAGTAGGGGTTATAACTGACCAGGACACAAAAATTAAACTGAGAGTAAACCCAAAGACCAGCCATACATATATATATATACACACGTACATATATAGGAGGAAATCAAAGGTTCGCACTAACCAACAGTGTCATCAGATGTTGGGGCAGTCGACTCCCACATATGTTGGGCCCGTGGGAACAATTAGACCTACTAACTGGAATATTAGCCAGCCAAAATATGGAACATAAAAGTATATATATATAAATACAACAAAGCAACACATACACAATGACAGGAAGCAAGAACAAAGCAAACCCATAATTCAATTAAACAACTATAGAAAAATCATAATAACCAATGTGACACCCCATTCAATTAAAGACTATCAGGTGGCAATTGGACAGAAACTATAGCAAACAGACCGGGTGTGTGTGTGTGTGCAGGTGCCATCCCCAATCAGACCCTTTACAGAGTGACATCTCAAGTCATAATAACACACAAACAAAAATAGTTTTACCCCCAGCCCCATTGAGCAATGCCCATATAAGGATTGAAAAGGTAAAGGAACAGCAATCTGCAAAAATGTTTTGATTCATAGTGCCGATTGGTTCAACATCTTTCAGTGTCGACCTGACACTGAATTTCATATGTGATCCAGCAGTTCCAGAAAGGCAAGACTTCCACATCCGGCATTAATTTTATGCATTGTGTACAAACATAAAATTTCATGATACATAACCTTGTTAATGGAAAATCTCTAATTCAAACATGTGGAATGTAGCAAATAAAATGAGAAATGCAAATTTTACTTACGCTAGCTGGTGCTTCTGGAGTTCAATAAAAGCCTTTGTGGCATTTTCATCAATTGTTCCTAGTAAGTGGTATAATTTCTTCATGCGTTCTTCTGCAGGAAGTTGGAATGGAACCAAACATGTGTTTAATAACCTCTCTACTAATAACCTGAAAAAAAGAAAGTAATTTGCAGCTACAGACATTTTATGACCAAGAGTTGCAAGCAAGAGAAAATGCGAAGATTAAAAATGCTTAATCTACAGCAGAAACATCATCATTCAACTATGTGAAGATAATTTACTGACTCTTAATGTCTATGCATAGCACAGAAACAGGCTGATATATTTTAAGGATTGGAACTATCACTAGTATTCCTGCTTATACTGATAAAACAAAACGTCTATGTTACGGCAGGTCTGTCACATCTAATTGTATGCATACAGGGATAAATAAAAATTGAGCAAATATAATTATGTGAGCAAAACTGACTTCCATACAACACCTTACATGCTCAGTTACAACCTAAAACTGATACCTGGTTAGCATTCAGTACAAGAATCCAGTGATTTATAAAACAATGCAATCTAAGTACAGTCTCCACACAAAGCTACTTTACCTGTCTTCCATGCCAGTCATGTAGTAACCATGAAGAATTTTATCTTTAATCCACGTCACTGCTTTCTTTGTTGCTTGTGGTACATCTGCATCATTTAAGTGCTTCTTATAAATCATTGCCAATCCTGTCATGGCTTCCTTTCGTATCTTGAACTGCATGAAAATAAAATTTCTGAAGATTAAAATATCCCTGAATGTCATTCTTAAATAGGCAAGTTCTGCATTGCATCATAATCAATCTTTATTTGAGTGATGTCATTCACTCTACTTGTCAGCTAATACAAAATTAGCTTTACACAACAAACAAGTACTTCATTTACTTGTAGGTGGTAAAAGAACTCAGTCCATCCAATGCCATTTCAATTCACACACACACACACACACACACGTATGCACATGTGTGTGAGTGTGTGTCTAGTAGTGGCTGCAAGAAACTGCATAATTTTTTAAAATTTAATCGCTAAAAAATCAAGAGTTTCTAATATCAAACCACCATCACTGAATGCACCAGTACTGTCCTGCAACTAAGAAAATGCACATTTATGTGCAAACTCAGGAAAGTGGAACCAGAGAAAATATACATACGCACACTTTTTGACACCTCTGAAAATAAGACAACAAGCACATCCACCAATGGGGTAAAGGAATCAATGACTTATTACTCTCTCGCTGAATGCAAAAATAAAAACACAAAATCCACGCCAAAAATTACACATTTGCTGCATCACTACCAGCCTGATTCACCAAATGAAATAAAGCAGATTTCCTGTTCACACTAGTGATATCCTTTTCTTGAAAACAATTTTGACAATTATATAACACACATAAACACACTGCAATAACTAGTCAAAGCACCTAGCCTTCTTATACCACAATAAGCACCATAAACATTACCTTCAAGCAAACTCCTTACACCTTTGTAAGCCTAGTTAACTCAAAATATTAACCTTCTTATCAAGTGTCCTCTCCTTGACGAACTCGAGAAGATCTTCACTATCCGAAACAACCTCAAAGTCACGTCTCGCTGTTGTAACTATAGCCATGACAACTTCATAACGAACATTTTCCTCTGAGTCATGTTGTCGCATCTTCAGTGTTTCGGTGATATCACGACGTAACTCAGGATGATTCAAAAGGAAATGCATTGAATACTGCGCACACTTAGTACGGATGGCAACACTGATGTCATTAAACCTGCTCCCAATGAAGAACAAAATCATAGGTGTTATATTAAATAATGTTTCACATAAAACTGCAGACTTCAACAACTGTCTACAGATTTCGAGCCAAACTCCAGAACACAATGGGGATGGAATGGTAACTGGAAGAACAGATGTCATAAAAATATTAATTTTCATAAGTGGTTATAATACACACATTATTTCCAAGAAATTTCACACTGATACAAGATAGTTTTGGATATTTACCTCTGTACTATTTATTAGAATGCAAAGCACAACAAAATTCAACAAACGTGGGCTTTTTGAGAAAGAGTGCCACACATTCACAAATGCTTTCAGCATCACCAAAGCAACATGCTCCTGATTATGCACCATAATATAAAAGCAGCATCTATAATGTACATGTAGACTAGCTATGATCAATTCATATCACCATTAATGCCAATCACAACACTCCACACTTTTATACAGAATGATAAAATAATTCAACAGAAAGACTTCAGGCTTCACAGACATCTGCACATGTGATCTACAAGATGAAATATGAACTACAAACTAAAAATTTCAAATTTCTTCACACACTCAAAATCATTCTTGAAGAGTTATCACACAATGCTACATAACTGCTATTCTGACCACGTAGCAAGGATTTGTTGAGCCTGTCATCTTGCAGGGAATTTATAGCACACAGGAAGCCTCATATAAAATTTTACTTTATGTTCCATACATACATCAAACTTAACAACCTTAGATAAATGCATTATTAGTCATTACTAGACAACAACAGTCAACATGCAGTGTGTGTTTCAAAACTTAAAGTCTACTACAGCACCCAATAACATGCAAATTCATGGCAGCCACTTCAATTTTCATCACTTTCAGATTACTCCAGGTATTTAATTCCAGCATGAAAAGGTTTATTAACGTCAGAAGAGTCTCCTAATATGAAGCACATATCAATTTTCATCACAGACATCCAGCGCTCCTTTGAAATTATTTCAGGGACTACAAACACATAATATGGGTTCCATAAGTCTCTCTTTTGATGAAGACAGAAGTAGGCTAAAAACATACAATACTACATAAAGACAGAAATATGTCATACAAATTAATTTCCATGAGTGTATAGTAAATATGATGGGCAATGTACTTTTAAGCATGACACTGAAGTGCGTTCACTTAACCACTGTTGCTGTAGAAGAGCAATAAGTTTTACTTATTATGAGTGTGTCTCTGTAGCCTCAGTTATCTAGCACGCAATGTGTATGTGTCGTATAATAATGTCATCTGTGGCCTGTCTGGTTCTACCACATTTTTTGACATTACCTCAATTTCAGAAAAAAAAGTTACTGACTATAAAATGTGTGCAATGATTTTCTCTATAACTTTTGTCTGAAACAATTCACATTCTAAGAGGTCAGCAAGATACTACCAAAAATATACATATGTCTTCATGCGTAGTGCCTGTTATTCTTGTCAGAATTTAAGGAAACTAGAATTTTAACAGACTTTCAAATAATGCTAAAATATCGAATTTCATGAAAATTCATCCAGTGGGAGACAAGCTATTCCATATGGACAGACTGACAGATGGTCACAACAAAGCTGAAGTCTCTTTTCCTTGCGACATGCCTAAAGCAACCTGCACATAACACAATGTTAAAAATGAGATTTTAAAAAACAACTCTCACCTTCCAAGAAAGGCTTTCCACAGTTGTGTATGATGTCTTGCAAGGTTAGAATCTCTTTCACTAAACATCCTTGCCAAAAGAGCAACTGCACCCAACCGTTCAGCCTCTTGAGCTGATTTCAACTTGCATTCAAGTTGTGGTAAGACTGCCAGAAGGACACTGGGACATATATGGTTGAGCTCATAGATGAGATCATATACTTTCCCACAGATTCCAAGTCCCTTCTCTTCTTTACCCAGGATGAGTACATGATTGAAGAACTACAACAGCAAAAACACATTTTCAGATCAAACTTATATGAAAGTATCGCAAATACTTGGAGGAATAAACATGCAAATAAAAGTTAGTCTACTTGTAAAAAGCACAGTAATGCAGACCACACAGCTACTTTTCTGCAAGATTTCTAATGTCTACACAATACTTTAAAATTAAACAATCTGTGTACAGTATGATACCTACTGTTTGTATATATGGTTCCAGTGTGTCACTGCACTTCACCACAAGTTCCTTAGCCAGGAGATAAGCATTCTTTCGTTGCGACTTGTTGGGCTCCACCACATTCATTAAAATTATATCCAGTAGTTCGTTTGACACTATATCTGATTCAGTTATGAGTGGGCACAGTACATCAAGCATGAAGCTCTTAACTTTTCCAGAATGTTCATCACTGTAAGTAAAATTATGAAATTACAGTCTATGAGGCTTGAGGCTGTCACTGCAGTGTTGCTAAAGATTCAATTCTTCTGGGATGCAAGAATGTGTCATTGGGTGTGTAGTTCCAATACCTAAACGACTATATCCTAAACGAATAGCATCTTCAATATGAAATTAGTTACTAAAACTAAAGGTATATGAATTTATTTACAGTACACAAGTGTGAACAATTATTGTAAACAGTGACATCTGAAAGAGTAAAAAAAAAAAAGTATACCGTTCATTAATGCATTTTCTTTCATATATTTTTAACTGAAATATTTTAGTAGCTATAATTCCATCAGTGCTGGTTAAAAACCCTGCTCTAAAATCCTGCCATTTGACCCACATCAGAAGCCTCTAAATGTCCAATAAAGACTAAACCAGGTGAAGTGAGATATGGTTAAACTTGACAAACATTGTGAATAAGAGAGAAATAGTATTAACAGCAACACATCCAAGAATTTACTGCTTAATCTTAACCCATTATCTGATACACATTTCACATACAGGGCTAGTCCCCACTGCTGGGTTTTGTATGCCTTTTATGTTCCGTGTATAACACACCTACAATTCCAAAAGCTTCTTCAGTTTTTCCATGCATGGCATTGCATTGTATTTTCTCTGCCAGTATTCACCTAACTCTGAAGTAGGCAAAAGGAGCCCAAATGTTAATATTATTAGCATCGAACTACACTTACCTGACAATCTTCAAACACAAAGGAGTTTATACCTACCTGACAGTATTAAACAACAAGGTGTACAGAGTCCACACTTACTTGACAATCTTAAACATGAGGGAGAAAAGGGCACAGAAGATCTCTTGACAATCCTCTAGCTCAAAACACATGTTAAAGCTTTTGACATATGCCAGATTCTCCAGCAGGTAAAAATACCGTTTGAAAGCCGGATCTTTTGGATCTTTCAGGCCTGACAACTGCTTGATCAAGAAGAGGAATATCGTCTGTAAAGTAAAAACTGAAGCTAGGTAAAACATAATGGATGTTGTCTGATGAAATGGAAGAAATGTTATGGTAAACCAAAATTTTTCAATAATGTATTGCAAAGATTTTATAGCAGTATATTATGAATATTCATAACTTATAAAGAACCATACATATAATTCACAAAGACAACATGGCTTCCAACAGTTCAACAATGCCATAATACTAACCACATGACACTTCTTACAGTCAATCCAATGAACAATTTTGCTTTACAAACTGCGTTTCATGTTACTATGAGAGTAGACTGTACTGACCACAACTTGTAAGGTTTCACAGAGGTAAAGAACTGGTGAATAAGACAGGTACAGAAAGCACCATCTAAAGGTCATTTGGTGTGAGCACCCAGGTGGGAAATGCCTATTTTTCCTCATGATCAATGTGTTGCATTTTGTCTCATGGTGTAACAAAATCAAGGGCATGGGGTATGGAATTACACATTTAGTGGTAAAATATATCACACTTTGTTTGGAAATTTGGGTTCCAATTCACTTCACTTTATTGTTGCATTCAGAGGTATTTCAAATCTGGAACCAAACAGAAGTATGGGGTTCTGTTTACACGGTCATTACAGATGAAAGTGCATTCACTGCAGCTCTAAATGACTGACACCCAAATAGATATGAAATTCAAGGCACACAACATTTTGAAAAATGTACAAGTAGTATCAATGACAAGAGTGACAATTTCTCAACCACTTGTAGGACTACAAAGGAAAAAATAGCAAATCAACAAGCAGCCAATTTGGAATTATAATAGTAACAAATCCTGCTACAACAAAGAAGAGTTACATTTTCTGGTCGGATGCACCTAGTGATGATCAGCAGTGTCAGGTTGAGACATGGGGCAGCTGCAACAGACTGGCACTTCCCAATATGGGGTATGAAAGTGGTAATACAGTAAGGCATTTGGCTTGGTGATAACAGAAAAAGAGAGAGAGAGGGTATGTGACAAATGACCTCAACCTAAACAGACCGTGGCAATGACACTTAAGTGACCAAGCAGTGAACACAGGCACAAATCCTAAATATGATACAGTGGAAATGACAAAAACATTAAAGTGACCCTGGAAGTAGCACACACACCAAATCAGCAAGTAATGGCAAAGTAAGGCTGGTGAACCAACACCATGACAGGCAACAAGTTGAGGAGCAACAGTTAATTGCAGGACCAGGTAGCAGATGGTGAAACAGAGAAGTGACCTGGTACCCAGCTTTTTGATCTGTGTGCAAAATCTGAAACGGATGATCAAGCAGAAGGGTTAGGACATGGAAATCTGCAGTAAGATAGCGGGGTAAGAAACAGAAGCACAGATTATAAGTGACTGCATAAAAAGTGGAACCACATTATGTATGCAACTCTAACAATGATCTTCTAAGTATGATATGGGAACAGATGCAACAAGACAGAAAGCAGATGGAGGACATCAAACAAGCACATCAAGACAGGAAACAAAGGACACTAGACAGACAGGAAAACAAATCCAAATTATAACAATAAATAGATATAAGGCTAAAGGAGAACAGAACAGTCAGCTAGACAGCACAAGGAAAACACAGCTGGGAATTCAGAAAATAGAAATTTAAAGAAGACAGGATATAAGATAAACGAAAGTTTGGTCACACAAACTGAAGGAAAACAAAAAAACTATTACACGCAGGTCATATGCTGGTATAAAAAAAAACAACACGAGATCCCTGTTGTGAATATGAAGACTGCAGTGTAAATTATGAGTTGTGTCAACAGATGTCAGGAGTCAGACAAAATTAGATGGGACCAGTGACTGAGTTCCTTGAGTAAAGACGTAAAGTTAAAAAAATTTTGAAAATTTTCACAATAAATTAGATTATGAAAGTGGTAGCCGAGGAAATCTCTGGTACTCCCCCCCAAAAAAGTGTGGAGGCACATGACAGAAATAACACCTGCAAGCTGAGGGAATCAGCTCCAAACTAGCCACCTTGACAGCAGCCATGCTAGAAATCTTTCCAATGACCACTGTATATCAATAACAATGAAAATTACAGACATACTAAAGTACCATCAACCAGTGTGGGATGACAGTAACACTGAGGGAGTAGGTAACCTGTCACAAACACAAGAGCTTGATGAACAAGGAGATGGACAGTGTGTCACAGCAATGTTTTAAATGAAGTATCTGTACCAACATTTTCAGTTCATAATATGAAGAATGTGTTCATTTCTTAATCAAATCAGATGAATATTTCTGTCTTAAGGCACCATCAAAACAGGTCAGAGTTTTGTTAGAAATCCTGACTTGAAATGAAGAGCATTCAACCATAACCCTCAAGTACAGAAATTTCAGGTGATGCTTGAAAAAAACTAACTGTATTAGTTCGTCCCAACATAGTTACCAATGTAAACAGATACTTAAAAAATATGTTAGAATACAGATAGTAAAACACCACTTTAAAAAACCATTGGCAAAGTGAAATACATGGAAGTAGGTCCCTCTACATTACACCTCCTATGGGACCTCTAGTACATACAGCCATCCCCAAAGTTACTTGTGCCCAGATTACAGTTTCATTTTAAAAACCACAACTTCCTCACCTGATATAAAACTAATCATATAATTCAAAGTTCAAACATACCTCATCTTAAGTATGAAAAACCATACTAAGAATGAAAATACTGACAGGATCTTAAGTATGACAAACCATACTAGGAATGAAAATACTGAAGGGATCTATGCAGGAATCACATAATATCATTCAATGAGATAAAATATTCTAACACATCATAAACCAAGTTAGAATAAAATTTGTGCGGCATACAATTCTCAAATACGATATGGTACGACTAACTTAACCTTGGTGGACCATACATTTATACACTACCCATGTTAAGCTTTTTTAAGTGGTGCAATTACATTGCACGTGACAATGAGAAATTTATCCTTGTTAAATACAGACTACTTATATACTTATATCTGGTTAGCTAGAGTTCTGGTTCTTCTGTAAACTCTATACACAACCCACAATATCTCATATGTGTGTGAACAAATATGACCACACTTTCAGATTGACATTTCCATAGTATTTATGTTAAATTTGTTACAAGAAAATGGTAGGGAAGCTACAGAGGGTACAGATGTGACAAGCCTGCCAGACATGACAAATTCAAATACAATGACCATTTTTCTCTCCACTACGGTAAATCACCTTACAGTATCCTAAAAAGTATACACATTAACATACCTTAACTTGCTCTGGGTCCTTATAAGGGGCTTCTGGTGCATAAACTCTCAGAACATCAGCAATACAACAGGCAATTAGTAGCTGCACATCTTTACTTTGATGCATCAGGAAATAATCCTCAGCAAGATGGAGTGCCAAGGGTATGTACTGTTGATACATTCCCTCATCCTGCCCCATTGCTTGTAGCGTATGAGCCAAAGTCTAAAAGCAAGAGGAATACATTCTGTAAAGCCCCTAAATAAGCTTTTAAATTCTGCTAATTTACACACAACAATTACAAAAATTATGCATAACCATTCAATTGTGTATACCATTACCTTGAATAAATGCATTCATTTAAACTAAAAATGCCAAAGAATATATTTCTTTACAAGTTTTTTTGCGTTCCAGAGCAGTACAAATGAGGTTTCCATTTTTCCAGAACATGAAGCCATGTCACTTAGTGATCGGTTCCCGACGATTCGGGACGTGGTCTCGAAACGTCGGAAACCGATTACACATCATATCCCAGAACAAACGCCTAAATATACGCCGTTACAGCTACATTATTATTGCCAACGATGAAAAGTATAACAAAAAGTGATAACCTTAAGTCGTCGTATAAGCTCATCTGGACCTAAGTCATCCGTTACAGGACGACAACCTTGAGGGTAAACAATATCGTGAGGCATGATGATGACAGCGAACGATTAGACGATCATTTAAAACCTGAAATGTAAATTACATTGAATAAATTACTTCCGAAAATGACATTCCTATTCTTGATCCATTACTTTCATTACAAAGAAAAATTACAAAACATGAATATGCAACAAACACATTTGTCACCACATCGATACTACGATCAAAGACTGTACAACAGTATTTTTAATATAAAAAGTGAATACTCAAACAAACCCTGCCGGACTACAGCAACTGTACAGTACAACAAATTGTCTCACTGCAAATACAGCATCAGACCTCTGATAAATTGAGAAGGGTGATTTGTTGCCACCGGAAATTAATCACACACACCAATTCCTGCAGGATTCATTGTTTATCACATACTATTCTCAACATAAAAATATACATAAAATGGGTACAACATTCAAACTCTCTTAGTGTTCGCTGTAAAAAGGCAACTATAAATGCATGTCAAAGAAAGACGCGCAACACCATAACCACTGAAACTGCGGGAAACTACTTCCCGGTTAGCCACGGAACGCGTAAATCAGGGGCACCAACCAAACCCTTACACTCTCTAGCCAAAGTAGTTGTGGTCAAGACCCCCCAATAGGAAATATTTTCTCAGGGTTACAGTATAAATTATTATAACTAATGCTGTTGCTGCTACTACTCTGATGCTACCACCAACATCATCATACACAGATTTGATTTTTTATACTATCCGTACTGTTTGTTACTCCTGAACACTGGGACATACTTGTGTATACCAATTAACTTGGCTCTCTCCAATAACGGTGGGGGAGAGTCACTGCCCTTGAATCATAGTGTTGGAATTATAATAACTTTTCTCATACTCTTGGCAATTAGAGGGAGAATAACCATAGCAATATAAACACATAAAAATACTTCTTCTTCTTCTTCTTCTTCTACATTTTCCTCTTCTTCTTCCTCGTCCTCTTGACGTCTGTGAATTTTTTGGTTTCGAGGTGTCACGTATTACTTACTATATATATATATATATATATATATATATATATAGTAGTAATGTAATAAATAAATAAATAAATTTATTTATTTATTACATTTCGTCAATCCGCAGAGCCTCAGTGGCGTTGGGTATGAAACAAGTCTTTAAAATTTTTTTTTAAAATAATGATTATCAGTTGTTCCATGCTCAATACACATGTACACAAAAGATATCATATAACATAAAAAGTAATGTACATACAATTTGTATTTTCCTATCATTACGTAAAATGAAGATATAATAATTTAATATTTTTTAGCAAAAAACATGTGTCATATCAGACATAACATCACGAGTCTATATCAGGTGTTCAAGTATTCTTCTAATGAATAGAAAGTGTTATCAATTAAATATTTTTTCAATTGTATTATTTCTTGTTTGAGACTAATTCTGCAATAACGTCCAAAGGTTTGTTATATATTTTTATACTGCTATAATAGCCACCTTTTTGATACATTGTAAGTTTGATTTATTGCTTATTAAATTTAATTTATGTCTCATGTTTATGTCATAAACTGGAGAATTAAATGTGTAAATTTCCAATTTTGTTGATTTGAACCTCATCAGGGAAGTATGTACTGAGAGGGTACAGTTAGTAATTCCAATTTTTGAAACAATATTTTGCATGTTGTCCTAGCACTTCATCTGGTCATAATTCTAATTAATATTTTTTGTAGTTTGAAGATTTTTTTTTTCCTGATTTCCCCGACAATGTGAAACGGTTCTCATTTACAACATACAAATACTTGCTTACTTACTTACTCCGTGGAACAGAGTCTTTCTTGAGAAGCCATCCAGTTTTCAGCAATTTTAGAAATTCCCTCCACATTTTATGGAATCTGGAGGTTCATTACTGGATTCACAAGTGCCTGCCACCTGTCCCTACCCAAAGTATCAGTCCAGGTCTAAGGCTTCCTGTGTGAACATTTCATAACAAGATATGTTTTTACAAGTTGTTAGCAGCTCGCCCAACCCCCAAGCTGGAGGTATACCTCTTGTCAGCTGTCTATGACTGTTTATTCAATATATTTGCAGCTATCCTCCACACTGGAGGCCATTCTTCCATCTGCAACATTAGGACTCACCATGCCATGGTGACATGGACGCACTTATCAAGGAGAGCATGAAAATAGAGTGGTTATGTAATGGTATGTTATTACATGGATACATCAACCTATCAAGGTAGCAAACACTACTTATTTGAGGCAAAATTTTGGAAGCATGATTCTTCCAATTTATACTTATGTCAAGTTCCACTCATGAGAATTTAATATTATTAGTCCCAGCAGTTACCTTATTTTGGTATGTAATATGGAAAGGCTCATTTTGACAATAACTTGGAGTAAATTAGCTATATTTGTCTTTTCTACATTACCTCCACAATGCATTGGTTACTGCAGCTAGTAATAGCCAATCGTCAAGGAACACCATCTTGCACTCATCAGCCCAAATATTATTGTAAAGAGTTATTTTGCCCTCATGTAATATTGGTTACAAGGATTCATAACATCAGCACTAGATAAATGTCTAATCTTCATCACCTATTATCAAATTTAACAACATATCAAAAGGGAACCCCGTATTTTGGCATCAAGGTTTTTAAGAAACTTCCTTCTTGTTGGCTTTGAAAACAATCTATATTTAATTTTTATTTCAACCAACAATGCACAATGCATATATTTTTTATTTTATCAAATTATATTATAATCAAACTTACATTTTTTAATACATTTGTATCATACTCAGGAAGTTCCAAAGTTATACGTTGTTAAAGTTACGTAGTTTCTATACAATTAAAAGTTCATATTAAAAATTATCAAATTAAATATTTATGCTGTTGTTAATACAATGTAGTCTAAATGATTTTTACACTGTAATTTGTATCAGAAGTATGTTTACATAGTCATGCATACAATCTGGATATTCCTGTGTGCTGGGGTGGTAAGTACAAGAACTATGTAACCATAATAAAGTACAACTTTGGAACTCTCATAGGATGATACAAATGTATCGAAACATGCAGGAGTGATTATAATATATATTATTGTTAAAAAAAAAGTATTGTGCATTGTTGGTTGAAATAAAAAACTATATACAAGATGCATGGTACATACATAAAAATAAAAATAATCAATATTTAAATTAATTTTACACATAGATGAATAGTAATAAAATGTAAAGATCTTGGTTTATTACTTTCACTTTTTTATACGAATGTGTTGTTTCCTTGTAACAATTTCAATAGCCCTGATTTTTATTTATCTACATATAATTTTTTTTTAATTATGCATCCCATTGTGTGTTTTGAACTCTAAAGAAAGGAAGAAACAAATAACCATCGAACAAAGTTTTTTATACAAAGTGTTTCTACATCTGCAGATATCAGTGAGAGCAATGGGTGGTTGAGTTTTTGTATGATGCCTCATTCAACAAAGTGTTGAGTGTTGTGTGGTGTTTTCCTATAACATCTCGTACATATGGTTATAGGAAAACACCACACGGTACTCAGCACTCTGTTGAATACAGTATCATACAAGAACTCAACAACCCGTAGCCCCCACTTCTGGAAATTTTAACAGTTTTAATTATTCATCATTTATCTTGTAAATATACAAGAGTTGAAAGTATTGTAGAAAAATAAAAATTGTGTATAGATTTGTAAAGTGAGATCTCAAATCTAGCAGTGAAATATATATATATATATATATATATATATATATATTCCTAAATATATTCTAAAAGCCAGCCTGATGATGACCCCAAAGGGTCAAAACATGTACCTGTGAAAACACTGTGTACAAAAAAGTTGTGTTCAACGGTTATTTTTTTCCCCCCTTTCTTTACATATAAATTTTATTACTCATGCTTGTGCTTTTCTAAAACATGTCTTCATTTTAGCACTGATTGTTGTTCAAGTACATATAAATTTTATTATTCATCCTTGTGCTTTTGTAATATATAGCTTGATTTAGATGTATATACATTTTGTATATTATTAGAATTTTTTTAATTTTTAATTTTATTTTATTGTCCAACTTACTTTCTGTTACGCACATAATTTAACTGATTTTTTAGCCCAGTAAGGATCTCTTGAATGTAACAATAAAATAAGTGAACTACAAGTCTATGGATGTTGGTGACTACTCTGGATTCCAAATTGAAGTAATTTCCAATTTTGACACTTTTCACATTGCTTTACAAGTAACAAAGACTGTTATGTTACTGTAGAAGGACCAGCATAACCAACGGTGTTATCAGGATAACTTTTTGACCCCTCTATATGGTGTACCAGCTGATTGTGCTATGCAATGAAATGAGTTAAGCCCTTTATATAATGTGAAACAATGAGGATGGTTTACTGTGCCTATTTTCATTCCATTATGAACACTGAATTAATATTCTGGGGGGACTCTTCTCACAGTGCAAAAATTTTTAAAACACAAAAGAATATAATTGGAATTATTACCGGTTACAGAAGTAGAGACTCATGTAGAGATTTTTTTCAGAATCTAAAAATTCTTCCTCTTCAATCACAATACGTACTATCACTTCTCTTATTTGTGGTTAAGAACAAAAATAAATTCAAATTAAATTCTGATATGTCACATAAATGCTAGACAAAAATGTAACTGCCACCAACATTCATCAAATTTATCACTATATCAAAATGTGTCTGTGCAAGTTGCATAAAAGTATTTAACAATCTCCTGCAAAGTATCAAATATTTAAGTGATAACCCTTAACAACTTAAATCATTCCTAAAGAATTATTCATATGCTCACTCTTTCTACTCTGTAGAGGAATACTTTAATGTAAATAGAGAACAATAAACCAGCTACTACTATATGTATTTAATATTTCTCCTATATCCAAGTTGTTAACCTGTTGTGGGTTGGCAGAATGCAAATAAATTCAATTCATTTCAACACACCTGAACTCATCCCACTACCAAGGTACTGCAAGCTAACAGTTCAAATTGGAGAAATCAGCTATCACAGATTATCCCAGGGTTTGATGCATTGTTGTATAAGAGAAGTTGCAACTTAATGGAGATTATGAAAATGGAAGATCACTGCAATGGGCCTCTCTTTTATCTTAGGATGTGGGGATTTATGTGGGTATAGTTTTTCATGTAATTAATAGAAGTTGCTCATGTACACAATCAAGTCAGGGTTGTGTACCAAATACTGACTCAGAATAGCGAGGTTTCAAAACTGCAATAAAAATTTGAACTGCTTAATCCTTCACATTGGACAGCTCACTTGGTATGTGCCAATCAGCTCTTACCTGCCACATAACAAAATAACTCTTCATTTCAAACAGTGTTTGATGTTGAGACGAAAGAAATCACTTTCAGACAAAATGTTATTTTAATTAGTACCAGCAGTACCCATGCTCACCATAGTACTATAAAGTTGTAAACAGTATATGGTTACTTTCTTTTCCAAGTGTAGTGACAAGGCATCAAACATAGTTTTGGCACTGGCATCTAGATACAAAATAGACCGTTGTGTGGATTCATAACTGATCCCCAACATTATGTGCATTTTGAGTCTAGAAATTTTCTGACAGATTACAGCAACCATGTCCAGGGGCTACAAGGATCTGTTGCTACCACACGGATTCCAGTCACCAATTAATTCTGTTCTGCCCTGTGTGACAACACTAGCAGCAATAATGAGTGAAGTTGGCAGGATCAATTCTTCTGCACGACTTAACCATACAGAAATTATGGAGTGTTCAAACTGCTATTCCAGAGTGATTTTTCACAAAGCCAGCAACCCATTTTACTGAGCTTTGATGTGGTCTCTTGGGACTACTACTTGTTTAAATCTCAAGAAAATGATCAGTGTTCTGAGGGAATAAAATGTTTAGAATGATAATGGCATTTATTTGAGTCACTTCTGCAGGGTCCACTGACATCAGGCAACCTTCCACCAACTTCTACTTTTTTACATACAAGCAGGCTCTTTTGTGCATGATGAAACACACTGACCCCAACACCCCTATAAGCCCACAAGCATGTGTGACCAATTCATTTAAAACTAACACTCGTATCTACAATAAAAGTACATTAATATCATGCCATTGCCCTGTACTTGATTCAAACAGCACACCAAAAATACATGCATCTAATGCAAGGTTTAATGCAGAAATATTTTTGCAGAATATAAAACAACACTCTAGCAATGTGAAAATGCTCTCTTAGCTTTAGATTTGATGTCAGTAAGTAATGGACTATTGGAGCTAGCTATTTGAAATTTTGCATGTAGACATTATGAACACAATTTTGCACTATGTATGAAGTATTGCTATAAGCCAAAAATTTCAAACATTGTGATATAACATATTCAGAATGTGATGTTAAGGAACTTCCTCACCAAAATGCAATAAAATAATAATAAAAATATATACGACTAAACAATTATGCAACAGGGAAGTTTTATGAGTTCTGGTTGGAATTTATTTTTATTTACCAGCATTTTCAGTAGCTGAAGCTATATTGACTGGTGGAATACTAACCCCCCCCCCCAGTATTTTTAAACTCCAGAAAAGAGTTGGTCACAGGGGACCACACAAAAAGCATTTTTCTTGTTTTTCATGTTAGCTGATGTTTTTGTTCATATGGAACTATAATGAAGTTCATATGAACATCAAAATGTTCACATCCACAACCAATATAAGGATTACTTTCCATATGACAATTGGGCTTGTTTCTGTTTGCACAAATGTTTGATTCCTGGCCACATTTTCTTACATGACCCCAGGCAGTACTCTGCAGAACCATAGCTGGGTAACACAGCTCTAGACAGTCCATGGATGATACACAAATTATATAATACAGGGTCCTTACTTTATCTGAAGTATTGTCAGCTACATAGTGTATGCTCACATCCTTCACAAAGTGTAGTCATCTATATATGATGGCTGTGGTTCACAAACTCTACAGTACAAATCATGAAGCATGACTGAACGTTTGTGCTAGTACTTCATTGTGCGTACAATGGAGAAACAGGCATTGCACTTTTTCTGTTTAGCAATGGATATTCAGAATCTCAGAATAACAGACAATGGTCTGCAGAAAATCCTATATATTTCATGAAGGCCATTACATGTTATATGAGTGCAAAAAGGATCAGTGGGTCAGTCTCTATGACAGTCTGATCGTAAGAGACCGGCAAGACACTGCAACAACTCAGACCAGAAACAATTCTATGTGTTGTTTGGTAGTGTTAATCTTTCTTTAAGAACCTATCTCATCATCTGCCAACAATATATCATTGCCACTGTGTTGGAGCTTACTACTTAAATCATTCAACAACACATTTGCATGAATTACACTTCCTGTCAGGGAACCTAGGCTGATGCTCAAAAGAAACTTTGAAACACTAGAATTGACAATACTTTCATTTCATGCCATGATTTCAAACAAACGCAAATACAAAAACATTTCTTTGGTGAAGAGTAGAAGATATCTTGATTTTATCTGGGTGCTTCATTTTCACAGTGAAAAATATAATGTTGGTACCACACATTAAAGTCATCTCGTTTCTTTCACTGTAGTCTATATAATGTCTCAAAACAAGTAACTTGAGCACATCTGAACTACCATAGCTACAAACTGTTGGATATAACGCTTTGTGCCATTCTTTGTAGCACTAGTTATAGCTACATACATTTGAACCATAAGGCAAAAACACACATTTTAAGGTTCAAAAAAGGGGATGAAAAACTGTATTTTCCACATCTTTTCCTTATGACATGTGACAGAACCAGTAACACTTGGCAGATAACTTTAATTGGTATTTGTGAGAACATAAAGAATGCCCAAAATAAGAAACCTACAGCTGATCACAGCTTAGTTGCTTTCATGCACTCCAGGTCTTATTTTCTTAAAAGCCAATGACATAAATGTGGGGTTCTCAAAATATATGCTCATTTGAAACCTTTCTCTGGTCATCAACTAATGACCAAGATCACTTAGGTCTTCAGTTCTTCTGGTTCAAAGCTATGGAGAGACCACACATAACTGCATTTACCTCAGGTGGCAAAACATATGATCTCCGTTGTCTCCTACCTTCACTGCAGCACAGTAATTGAAGAGGGTGAGCATGAAGAGGATAACAAGGTTAAACAGAACAGAGATTGGCACCTAAAACAGCTGCAAATCCACTAAATTACAGGGTTTTAAAGTACATCTTCAAGAGAAGGTTCACTAGATCAAACATAAGATGAACCACGCTGACCAATATCTTCACGGATTGTTGACTGGTGAAACCGAATTGTGTTGAATCAACTCAGCAATAACACGTCCACAGAAACTGATTCTAGTATTGACTTGTTCTTGCGTGTTTATACCTCACAGTAAACAGTCTCCACTATAAAGACCAAGTGGTTAATCCCACAACAGAAATAATCAGCTTGAGAATCATACAAAACACACCAATACACTGTGGGGGCAAAACATGGAGTTTTGACTATCAGCAATAGCAGCAGATATATTAAACTCTGAATTTGAAAACGTTCACTAACACAAGCGCTCCTGTTACATCCAACTGTTTCACTTCTTGGTCTCTGAATGATACATTACCACATATATTTTTCACTGTTACCTCCCAACTATATTCATATTCAGACCACTTAACCTTTTCCTCTACTGACCCTCTATGCTGCTAGACATTCTTCCATTTTACCCCAGCACCCCACTTAAGGATTACTAAATCTATCTTACCCTAGAAATCTCTTCATTATCAAATGATTCTCCAATTTCATATCAGAAACTCTTTACATTCAACGAGCTGCCACTATTCCAGATTATTCCAGTGACCCTCTTCATTTTTACCCATCATACCTTAACTATTTCATCTCTTACATAAAGGTGGGGGCCTTGAAATGCTTCTCAATGTAGTACATAAGGAATTATGCATTGCTGAGGCAAATGGAAGTTCACAGATTTCATAATTTCCTCAAGAGGATGGAAGGGTATAAAAATCAGTCAAACAACTTGCTGAAAGTGTCACATGACACAGAATTGCAGGGAAAGTTAAAAAGGAGAGAAATGTAGCTCACGAACATGACTTGAAAGTGTGTTTGAAGTAGTACTACTCACTTCTTGATTTTTTGCTGTTTTAAATACAAAGCACTTGAAATCACCTTTTTCCAAGAAACTGGCACTTTCTTGTTCTTGGCCATCATAAGCCACAGAAGGCCACTCTAAGCAGGGTCACTTTTTTAACTTCAAATGTGTGATACCTTAAAAAAAAAAGTCTAAGCAGGGAAAACACACATCTAGCATGGGATATCAGTCCATAAATATGATGGCCATACCTTTAATAACTAAAGTGTTATGCTAGTCACTTGCTGAAACACACTACACTACACTACTTCAATATGAGACCTACCAAGGCACATTACATCTCAGTTGAGCAATTTCAGGAGGAGGTATGGTATGGTTTGATGAGATTCTGGTCAAGTGTGTGTGCAAATGCAACAATATCAAAAGTGCATCATTTGTGATTCTCTTCTTTCTTGAGAACTGACACTGGGGAAGAACTAACTTGGAACAGTAAAAGAGTAATAACGTAACATCTATTAAGAGTAACACAATAATTGTTCTTTTTTCTATTAACAGATCACTACAGCTACAAGTGAGGTACAATAACTGATTCCACATTTTCTTTCAATGACTTCATTTGACTCCAAAGCTACAATAGTAATAATGACAATGTTTTGTTTCCATTGTATGTACTAAAATACAAAGAAGCCTATAATAGCTGGGAATTTCTGTACAATATACATTTTGTTTTGTTTAGAAACTAGTTCTCAATGAAATTATGTACAACATTATTTACAAATTATTTCACAAGACTTACATTATTATATATATATATATTTATAATATAATCAATCAATCAATCAATAGAACTGTGACAATATAATAATAGTATCTTAAAAAAAATCTGGTGAAAACGCTCATGCATCCATAGCCCCGACTTCTGACATTTGGCAAAGGATTAATTAAAATTAAAAATGCACCAATTTCCCACAATGCCACTTGAATGAAGAAAAAACTCACTTTATATAATATATATATATATATGAACATATGGTTGTGGTTTTACTTTACTATTTCTCAATGAGTGTACATTAACCATTCATACTCTTACCCATACACACATACACTGATGATGATGATGATAATGATGAAGATAGTGGTGGTGATAATCTAATGCAAGAAACTGATCACAACTCGAGACTGGGAGGAATAGTTTTCCAACCTTTGAAAGTTTTAAAGAAGACAGGACACACATTTCTCCTTGAAACTCACATCAGTTACAAATTATTTAACATCATCTCAGTAACTGCACACACTTTCATGTTTCCCCTGTATTGTATGCATATATATATATATATATATATATATATATATATATATATATATATAAATACATATATATATATATATAT
>Ga0136643_10001619_pt1 | contig 27849 bp, 21 predicted proteins | sample TergutLab28metaG_FD_96883 | JGI IMG/M metagenome (GOLD analysis project Ga0136643, IMG submission 96883) | Labiotermes labralis P1 segment gut microbial communities from Petit-Saut dam, French Guiana - Lab288 P1 (version 3) (version 3) | ecosystem: Host-associated > Arthropoda: Insects >... | reverse complement strand
CACACACACACACACAAACACACTACCAGACGCCCGCGCTCGAGAGGGCATGATAGAATCTCGTAGAATTAAATTTGTGAATCCTCTAAAATGTGCATTCGTGAATTTTGGAAACTGTTTCAGGCAGCAATGTTTACTCTGCTCTACTAAAAATAAGGCAGACCAATTGCGAAAATCGTTAAGCCAGTTACTTCGAGTATAAAGTTTTTTTCTGCATCGAAACTTACCTTAGTGTTGTGTTACCATTGAATGTAACGAAGAAAAATATAATAATGACAATATCCAGTACGTATCACGCTGTAATCTCCATAAAATTTATTAATACCTTCTCAATATCAGCTTATTGTGGAAGAATTCGGAAGCCGATGATCCAAATATTATCCAATCAATTGCCGATTAACTGCCAGAGCAGGTAGTTTCGTATTAATAAATGTGCAGTCTGCGTTTGTTTCCACCACGCTGATCTGCATACAGTGAAGATGCATGCAATGTCATGTGTGTGTCCACTTCGTTTGTTTTGCACAGAATCGAAACGGTAAACCACAATGATGTCAATAGGTCTTACTATTGATTGCGTGCATATGAATTTGCGAAAATCTTTTAATTACTCAATGAAAAAGTTCTATTTTCCTCTATTTCATTTAAAAATTCCAATATTCAAAAGTTAAAAACTTGTGGTTACCTGTGTCGTTTTTTTACGGTTATAAAAAGCAGAGTTTGACATTAATGAAAGGAATCAAGGAATATGATTTATGGGAAAAAACCTGTATCGGATTTCTCACCAGATATTATGAAAGTGATAAAGTAAAATGTCTTATTGTTTGTGCCGAATTTTTCAAGCATAGGATACGCGTGAAATAGGAATAGTCTATTTGAAGAAAAATAATGCCTATGGAATTCTCGGGTATAGATGGGAATATAGTATTAAAATGCTCCTTAAAGTGTTGGGGCGCGAGATTGTGGACTGGATTCTGGTTGGTTCAGTGCAGAAACAGACAATGTGCTGTGAAGGTGATGAAGAAGGGCGGAAAATTACGGAGCACTTGAGCAATTTGCAAATTATTAAGGGGAGTCTCTACCATATGGTTTTATATTTAGCTTGCTAGTGAGGTACTTAATAAATATTAATACATTTCTGTGCACTGAACCTGGTTATTTAATTTCCAGTTGCCTGAAAGAACTCGCAAACCTTTTCTTGTTACTGAGGTTGAAAAAGACCTAATTACTTAATTTCCTTAGGCTATTCACTGTGACTCTGAGGGCAACAACAGGGATGCTTATATCTTAACCTGAATTGCTTGAAATCATGTTTCCTCGTTTAAAGTATACTGCCTTTCTCTCATTAACAAATGATCTATGCTACTACTAAAAGTCTCCTAGCCGCTAGGATAGCCGAGAAATTCCCAGACCTTACAGTAGCCGATAATTCACTAGCGTGTTTACAAGATCACATTTCTGAGTCATGTCCTGACCCAGAAAAATTTATTTGTGTTGAACGGTTTTAATATTACACTTGCATGTACACCAAGGTCTCCAAAGTGATCTGTAGTCTTCAGATTGCACGACAACACCCTTATATTCATTTCTCGTCTCTCTTATAGCTGTTACATGTCTCACCAATCGCATTTTCCTTGACCATATTGAAGCAATAAATGTTGATGAAGGGAACTTGCAGTAAGCCTGCGTATTTTTGTATTTAGGTGAATTTAGTAGGCCATAAATCCCCACAGGGGAATGCGGGATTGGGCGTAATGTTCCACATGCATTTTTAAAATTAGCTTTAATTGAATGTGAGTGGTCAGCTTCACGGACCATTCGCTTTACATTAGGGAAAATAATTCAACGTACCTTTTGATAGACGACTGGGTAGGTCTCTGGGACGACCTGGATGCTGTGGAGAAATGTGGGAAATCAAGCCCGGATTTCCGATTCTGCCTACGTTTGGCAGCATACACAATTCTGGACACATCATTGGGGATATTTAGAGATCTTCCAGTCTGAGAGTTACTAATCCAGACTCGAAGTTTAGAAATACGTTTTGATTGGCTTCGTTGAATTGTTGGTTATGAATATGAACTTCCAATTTATGGGAAATTCTCTAAAACTGAGAAGCTTTTTTTTCCGTGCGGATTATGTAAGGCCATCATCTCCGGTGAACACGAAGAATCAACTGAAATTGGAGAATGGCAAGCAGTCTGATGACGAACTTCCAGAAATGAGGGTCGGGCGCAAGATGACGATTTATCCCCCTCAAGATGGATGCTTCTTGGATTATACAATGAATGGTGGGAGATCTGGAGAACAGAAATCATGACCGCAGAGTAAAAAAGAAAGAAATGAAAAAAGGATCACCGGGTTGCTTAATGGTGAAATCCTCCCCAAATGCGTAGCTGTGTGACCGTGGTGTCGCCCACCAGATGTTTCGCAAGTAGTTTCACAATATGGAGGAATGATGTTCATTTTAAAATCTTGTTGGTCAGCACTTTCACTTTATTGCGTTATTTCATTTTGATGCAAAGTTTTACTGAAAATTGAATGTGGCACTCTGACACAATGAAAATTAAAAAAAAAAAAACCTGCATCACTATTCATTTTCTTTCTTAGAGGAAGATAAGGGGTTCTGTTTTGCATTGTATCCACACTTGAATCCTGGTTACTTATTATATTATTTTGTCTCTGAAGGTTGATTTCCTAAAATTACTTATTTTATCAACCTTACGAAATTCAAATTAATTAGTTCCATACACGTGCATTAAATGAATGTTTAAAATCACCAAATAAAACCAACACATTCCTAAGTAAAATTTGCTTATCATACACTATCCTTGGACTATATGTTTCAACCGCAGAGGAGGTCACCTTCAGGGTGACCACGTATAAGATTACGAAGAGTCCAAACAAACTCTTAAAATACATAAATGAACCACTCAATGTTAAAAAAAAATTCTCAAACATTTGACACAGTCATTGATTGTCGGCCTATTTGTTACTAAGATCTCATAAAATTCATTTTCTTTAAAAACAAATAATTGGGTGTATTACTTTATGTAGTTAATTTGCACCCTTTAATTAAACTTAAATAACACAGCTATAAATATGTGTCTATCTCTATCATATAAATAATATTATCTTAAGTAATAAAACAGCACACTCCTCCATAGAATATACAGATATGTAATTATATTGACAATAGTTTATATACGTGAATTGGTTCTTGGTAATGAGTGATTCCAAACTCAGAAAGTCTATTTGCTATGTTCTTGTATGCACTGCTAATTCCAGGTACTGATGATGGTATTTGAATTTCCTGTGTAACGCATATACAAACATCTGACAGCAAGATATCGCAAACGATAATTTCAGACTAGAATATAAAATAAAAAATTATGTCATTCCCAGGGTCACCATCCTGTAATATTCACGGTATCGTAGAACGCAAAATTCGCTGTCAGCACAGTAGCGAGAAGTTTCTCGGAATGCGTCTGTCACAGGTAGTTAATTGATGCGTTAATTATTATTAGTCTGTAATTGAATAAGTATATTATTTTTGTCAAGAAATTTAAAGATTTTTTGCTAGATTCGGCTTATAGTAAATTACAGTCTGTGTGTCCACAACATGCAGGCACATTGGAGGAGTGAAATACATATACTTCCATTCTTAATCTTAGAAGAATCAGTGCTTGGGTCGTTTCATATAGATATGCGCTTGCCGCACTAATCCTGGGAAAATAGTTCCCTAGATTCATTGAATAAGAGGCTGGGTAGCTTTCAGGTCTCCTTTGGACTATTGGGATAGAGAAAAATTTCTTTTTTTTACGTGGATCACAAAATTATTTCTAAATCTTCAAGGCCAGCGCCTAGTCATTGTATATTCTACCCCGACTGTATGTTGCTATATTAACAGTTCAAAGTACTGACACAAAATATTAAATCTTAGTGCAATCGAACTAATCTGCATGGAACAGAAATGTATTCTTTATTTCTAAAAGAAAACACAGTAGTCTTAAAATTTTCAAAGTCTTATTCATTGTTAATCCAAATAACAACAGTCATTCACAGTACCAGTTCGCAATTTCATTTAATTTGTAATATTCGCCTTGTAATTAAACACTTTATTATATAACTAACGCAAAATATATAAATTATAGATACAACTAAAATTATAAAATATTTAAAAGTGCTCCAACATGTTTCGGATCATAGAGGATTCATCATCAGGGAGCCTTGTACAGTGCTTGGCTAAAAATTACAAAAATGGTTCTATCGTGTCCTTTGACATGGACAAGTTCGGTGTTATGGCAGCATATTCTGAACCGTTGTCCGTGTGTGTAGTTCACTGTATATGAAGGCACTGTGTCCCTACCTATACAGTGAACTACACTACTTCCTATATTTATAAATTATATATTGTGCATTAGTTGTATAATATTTTGTTTAATTATCTTTTATGTACGGTGCAAACATGAAGATTCGTCATGTAACTAATGATTCATACGTAAAAGTACGTATTGAATGAATGTTCTTAATATTTTTGATGGATACGTAAAGAAAAGTAGATAAGTGTGCAGAATAGAACTATTTATGTATTTATGTTCGAATAGCCGCTTCTTTCTTTTTCGTCACATTCTTAGGCTGCAACAACTCCAAAATCCCTACAGGGATTTGCATGAAATGTGATGGCCCGTGTTTTTTTTTTAATTTGTGTACATTCTATGAATTTTCATGAAACTCGGACAAAAATGACGAAAGCCTAAATTGCTGATTTGCCTGTATACATTTCTGAGGACATTATAAATGTGATTATTAATAATAATCAAGACAAATCTCTTTCAGCGAAATAGTTTAGAGAAAAATGAAATAGGTACATTCTATCAAGGACAGTTTTTTTTTGGTCTCATTTTTTGAGAAAATTAATGAACAGGGAATAGAAATATTAGGATACGCCAAAAATTCCTGACTCTTTCGCTCTGTAATTGCCCAGCAATTTTTTCTTTCTTTCTTTATTTAGACAGTTTTTGTTTTCTCTAAATATAATTTTATATTCTAATTTTGTCCTTGTAACAACGTTTCATATAACTGCTATATTTTATATTTCCTTCTTTCTTACATCTCAGACTGTAGGCTTATATATATATACATATATATATATACATATACATATATATATATATATATATATATATATTCTTCACCCATGCCACATACGTGTGCACCAATAGAAAATATTATGGCACTGCGTCGCGCAACAAAAGAACCTGAAGTGACGAAACATAATGTAGAGCGACTTTCATTTCAGAGGAGTTCCAATGATTGGCTTGGTTACGTAAGTTCATCTTGTTGTTTACTTTCGAAATCTTTGTTGTGCCTCAGAGAGGCTGATCTCGTAGAGGTAACTGCTTCAGTTGGGTAAATATTGACGGTAACACCATGTTTTCTTCCCCAGTTTGACGTCTCTCATTACAGGCTATGTAAGAATTTCTCGAGCTTTTCCAAATCACAAAGAGATCCAAAAGTTATTTTAAAAAACTAGTAAAATTTGTGCCTCAGATATTAGGACAAATAAAGAGCACACGCCTAAATGCGTTTACTTGTGGTACAAAAATTTTAAAACATTTAAATAAAATGTTACCCTGTGAATAAGCAATTTAAAACGAATAGTTGTGTTTACCTGTAGAAGCGTGTGTACTTACCTGCAGTCTTTATTAAATTTCGCCATAACCTGGAAATCAGGAGTGGTTAACCCGCACACAGTTTAATCTCTTGTACAGGATGCCATTTTGGTTACTGGAGATCAAGTTGGGTGGGCGTAAGTGACTGAATTGACACCGTGACAACGACAAAATTATCCGCTCCTACCAAACCTCGAACTCCGATTTTCCTGTCTTCGGACATTCTAACTCTAAAAATACAAGGACCAACATACCTGCTTGAAGCATCAACCTTTACATTACACAAACAAATAACAAATATTTCTGAGTAGAACAAATGAAGAGCAATTTCCAACGCTTTTAATGTTACAGATATACTACTGTTATTATTCTAATAATATTTTATTCTATTTTATTATGACCTTATTAATTATGGAGTCCTACAGCTTATGTCCATGTTATGTTTATCAGAAACTGCACGTAATCAAGATTACGCAAAGGCGTAAGAAAATTTACACACCTTGACTTTTCTAGAGTTGCTATAGAACAGAACCATTGTGTGATTAAGGATGTGGAATTTTGGGACGAAGTAGAAAAGTGCAAACTCTGTTGCTGATCTTATGTTTATTGGACCGTGCATCATCTTGATAGTTGAATAAAGATAGAACAACTTGATGTCACTTGCTTTATTATTTCATTACTTAATTCTCAACATGTTTCAGATGTTGGTACATCCATCCTCAGGAGCTTGCGACTCATTCGTTGAGATATTTCATGGGTTGTATTGCACTGTTTCGTTGTGTGTTGGTGTTACGGTGTGGTTTGGCTGGGGTGGTGTGGTATCCTTATGCAGGTTTTAGCCTGAAGCCTGCATAAGGATACCACACCACCCCAGCCAAACCACACCGTAACACCAACACACATCGAACCAGAGCAATATAACCCATGAGATATCTCAAAGAATGAGTCGCAAGCTCCTGAGGATGGATGTATTAAGATTCGAAACATGTTGAGCATTAAATAATGAAATAATAAGGCAAGTGACATCAAGTTGGTCTATCTTTATTCAACTATCTGTTGCTGATGTTTGTATAATACTCAGACGTCTACGTAAAAGCAGTCTACTCCTTAATAATTTCCTGAAAGAGTTACCTCGGTTTCTTGGAAATTAAATCTGGCGGTTTTGTGAAACCTGATAACAAATATTTGATGAATGTTGGTTTAGAACGTACTGAAGCAAAATTACTGTGGTGGAGATTAAAATATTTGCCAAATGAAATATATTTATAAGTTCCTACAACATGTGATTTTGAACAGGGTGTACAAGCAGGTGCTGTAGTAGTTGAGGTTACTGTTACTGTGTGTTTTTTCTTCTATTACTTCCAGGAACACTTCCGACTTCTATTTTTCACGAATGCAAAACAAGATTGCAATTTCGCCCTGCGTGTCTATAATAATCAACTTTTGCAGTCTTCCGAATGAGCTGAAAAACTTCAGGAAAATTGTTAGGATATGAGTCATTCGGACTACCTTCGGAAATTGTTGATTTATCAAAACACTCATTTGAACACGCTCTCGGACATATATACTGATAAACAACAGTACTTCTTATGATAGTCTTTGCTCTTCTTCTCATGCTTTGTAGACTGAGCTGCCCTACCTTATAAACAGCCTGTAGTTGGGGAAAGTCTTCGCAATTTTCTTTCCGTCTTTGCTCACAGCATTCGCAGACCCACGAATATCAACAAAAAGAAGGACAAAGGAATGACCGTCCGGCCAGATTTGGCAGTAAGAAGTAAGAAATAAGGAGTTCATCTGACTAGGATTTGTGATGAGACGTTGTATTTCATATCCTAATTTCTTGCTCCTTAGTGACAGGGAATGTAAAAGGAGATCGTATGCTAAACACATTTATATAACTGAATGTGTGGGAGTTTTATGTAACACCATGCTGTGATATTAAGCACTGGAGGTCAGCTCTGTCCTCCGTCATATCCGATTTATTAGTAGTGGCTGTGCTTTACGGAATAATAATATTCTGCAAAAATACTCACTTGTAAATTAATACTGAACTCAGTAAAAGTTTATTTGCTTTTAGGAAACAAATACTACTATAGAAGTAAGGAAAAATTTGGAGAAAAGAAAGATTGAGGTGCTCAGGGAGCAAGTTAAGGGAAAACAAATATTGTCTTTTCCGTAGTGGGTCTAAGTAAATATTTTCCTTGAAGCAAAACGAACACTAATTAAAAAATTATTTTTCAGTTCTGCTTTCTTAAAAATTTACCTCCTTGTTTATGTTCAGTATATTAGTCATATACATTACTTTTTGCAGTATAATGTTATTTTCAAATACACATGATTGTGAGATTTGAAGTTATCACAGCGTAGCTGATTAACTGATGAATTTTAAATTGTACTGAAAACCTAAAACTTCGTAAATTATGATGAGTTTCTAGTCGACAAGGCATAAGGTCACGGGCAACTTGAAACTTAAAATAGCTTTCCTCGAGTACTTTATACAATACAGAGCATCGAATTTCTATACAAATAGGAATTATGTTTAGTGCCTCTTCAACAAAACCTATTGATACTACTGATAATAGGCGCTTTAATACTGGAATTGTGACATGGCCGATTTTGGCATCGTGTTTGTGCAACCTACAGGCTATTCCAAAGAACCTGACAGACTTAATTCCTTTATAGCTGCTTGTTGCAAACAGTAACTGAAGCTGGAGGCCTGCGGTGTGTTCAGTGTCTTAAAACTTCAGGTTAATTAATCCATACAAACCTCACTGCAGACATTCTGATTTCATCCACCATTTACAACTTTTAAATATAAATAAAGTGGGCCCGGTAGCTCAGTCGGTATAGCGACTGGCTACGGGCTGGACGGTCCGGGATCGAATCCTGGTGGTGACGAGATTTTCCGCCCGTCCAGACCGGCCCTGGGGCCCACCCAGCCCCCTGTGAAATGGGTACCGATTATTTCCCGGGGGTAAAGTTCGGCCGGGGCGTGCTGCTGACCACTCACCCCCTTCTAGTTCCGCTGTCATGGACAAGTATAGCTATACCTCTGGGCCACACCGGGCCTGTAACGGGATCACTTTACATTTACCTAAGTGTAAATAGAAGATTTGCAATTACATTTACGTGTGTAAAAATTTTATCTTACATACAAGTTACAGATTTCTTATCTGCTGCACAGAGTTTCTAGAATTTGGTATAGATGTGGTGTGGTAACGTGACGACCTGTGGTTATCCCACCTCCCAAGAGCAAAACCACCTCAATTCTGGCTCTGTGGAAGGATGAGGGTGAGGATCTGTGGGTTTAAAAGAGAACTCGCTACCTAATTGATCCATCTAATCGCTAGTGCAAGAGATACGGAACACATCAAAGGAAGTTGCTGGTTCATTAACCCTCCATCGTTTGATCTCTCACGGCAGCCTCCCTTCACTCTGTCACTTCTATCATGTCTTATGTAGTCATTCGCTCCTTAGGCCATTCTTATTCTCACGTGCTATACTGAAATCTTGGTTATACGAAGCATCACTCAACGCTTTCACGTTCCTTCTAGCAAGCATAAATAATTGAAAATTAATCCTTTTTTATATGAAGATAAATCCAAGAAATATGTATAAACATTTAAGATTGTCTTATATTATAAACGCAGTAAACCTCATACATGTAATTGTTATGGCTATTTAAAAGGAAACGCAATGTTTCTTGAAGATTTATAATATTCCATTTGTATGTTGCCTTCTTGAATATGGCCACAAGAATGGCCGAAATTTGTACATGTAAGAAGTTTACTAAGTTTATAGTATTATATAAGATACTCTTGAATATCTATATGTAATTGTCGGTTATATCTTCACGACGAATAATCTTAATGCATCTTCATGTATTAATAAAATTAATTCTTCATATTTAGGTCGGAAGCTGGAGTCTTTTACGGTTTGTATTTCGACACATTTACCATAGTGAAAACAAAGATTACTTTACTCGTTTAGGTTTGACCGTGTATTAAATAAGTACTGAGTTTGTGTAGTGTAAGTTACTGTGTGTTGTTAATGCGGACGAATGTCGGGGTGCCTTGAAGCCTAATCTAAGACGAAACGTCGCGGAAGTTAAGAAAATCAGCCCCTGACTGTGATTTTGTTATCTCTTGAATTAGTTTTAGACACCTTATTGTGTAAACTCGTGGTGAATATGTTACTTTTAGCAGGCAGTTATCAAGGACTGCATGCGTTATATGTTTTACCTTTTCAGAATTTGACCACAGTAAAAGATAAATCTATCGTATTACAGGCCTGTATAGGCCTTAAGGATTCTAGGAGCTTGAGGGTCCCAGAATTTCTGGACACCCGGCACATGTAGGCGGTAGTTTTGTTGGCCATAAGCACAGAACTCCTTAAGCGCCATAGATAATCCTAGCACTCATTTCTTTTCGAGGTTGATTCGGACATAGGGCCATATTGTCCTTCGGTCAAGGAAAACTGTGAATGACACTAATGTGAATCAAACCCGCAACCTTCCGGGTGGTGGTGCACTGCCTCAAAAAATGAGCCACCAAGTGCAGTTGACCACATTACTTGTTGCAAAATTACGAAAACTGGAATTTTATAGAATTTTCATACAAAAGAGACATTGATATAAAACCGCACATTTATTAAAACTTCGGGAAAATTGACAGTAATAATGGGTCTGAATGCACGCTGGCAATTTCGTCAAGTCGTAATTCTCCATTGTACAAATCCTGTCATATATGAACACATGCATGCGAGCGCGGGGTGGCACATACACGTCTGTGCGTCCGTCTGTCCGTCCGTCCGTCTGTCCGCATGGAACAACTCAGTTACAAATGGAATGATTTTCATAAAATTTTATGTTCGAGTTTCTTTCGAAAAACTTTCGGGAAAATTCGAGTTTCATCAAAATCGAAAAAGAATAAAGTGTACTGTGTAGGAAAACCAATATATATATTTTTTCATATCTCTCTCGATTCTTATTATAATGAGAACTATTTCAGGGAGACATTATAGAGGAAATGAAAATACACATTTCGTGTTCAGTAGTGTTCTTTCAACAATCGTGCCGTTTATGAGATAATGTGGAAAATCATTACAGAGCCGGGCAGGCCACAGAAGACAATATGATGCGGCGCATGCTCTTTGCATGCTGCATAACTCAGGCTGAAAACCCACACTCAGAATGTGTAATACGTTTTGCTTTGTGACGGAAAAAGTTGTTACGCCAACGCGCCTCGATATTAGGTGATAGCTACAACGCATGTCTTGTTAACAATATTACTAAGTTGTATGCTATTTTTTAATTCTCGTATTACCATTTTCTATCCATACTTCAAGAGGTAGAAATTAATTTTCAAAACGTTTGGCATGACCTGGTAATATCGCTTCTGTTAAAATACGTATTATGTTCGGTAGGGAATCTTCAGTGTTCTCTGTTCCCTTCAAGAAAGTCAAACACACATTTACTCTTCAGAATGAACCTCGTGTTGTGGAGTTGGCAATGAACTGGACAAATACTGTCGGATCCAGAAGACAGTGCTCTTTAGTGCAGATGATACGAAGAGTCTGGTTTCTCTAAAACAACTGTGTAGTTGTAAGATAGTTTATCTGCAGTCGTTGTAGTAGACTGAACACGAGAATATTGTCTGAACACAAGTTCCTTGCAGTATATTTTTCTACAGAAACTTTACACGACTTCACTCTACTTCAGCTATATTTGTTGATAAAGAAATGGTGCGGAATGCCAGTCCTCTCACAGGAAACCGTCTCGAGTATTACACAGGAGAAGGCTTTAACAAACAAGGAGCGAGGAGCAGATCAGCGTCAAAACGGGGGAATCATTTCATGGAGGGAAAATCTAGACGCGTTGACATGGAATGTATTGTATACACAAGCTGCACTCGGACAGCCGAATGATTGACGTTTAAAATCCAGTGCAAGAAGGAGCAGTGGCACTAAAATTCTCGGTACAGTACCGGTTAGTGCTAGATTCGTAGTTTAGTCTAAGAATTGCATACAAATTCTTAGTCGAGGAATCCGACAAGGAGTAAAGTCAGGCTTCCGCCTCGACGTAGAAGAGATCTGCGATCTTCTGGGATATCACGCAGCGTAAAGTTGTAATTCCGTACTGACGTTTCGGGACAACATATCACTCCCTTATTCAAGGGTCAAGACTTCTTGACAGGTGAAGATGGGACCGATGGTTCGTCCCGAAACGTCAGTATGGAATTATCACACTACGCTGCTTAACAGCGCTATGTGGATGATAACGTAACATTAAAGTACATCTTCAAGTTCGGAGTGACATTTACTTGAATTTTTCGATTTACGAAAAGCAACATTTTCAGACTGTGGCGAAAACTGTGACACTTTTCTAGAAAACAAGACCAGCTATAGAATATTCAAAGCCCGAAGGCTATTGCATGGAGTCATTTCGTAACACTAGTTTCTTATGTTATATTTTTTAAATGCCTTGTCACTTTCTGTCAATTTGAATCAAACTAAATGAACATGAATATAAAAAATGCTGTTTTAATGTCATAAATAAATAAGTTTTATAAAAGAAGTCTAAAATTGTTGCTGGGAAGACAAATAGAGAAGCAGTTTCTCATAAGCTGACGTAATACGTACATTGAAAATTTAAAAGTATATTTCATGACAGCTTTCAATTTCCTTTCATAAAATCTGGGCACATTTCAAGTTTTTGATGTATAATGCACGATATTAAGTGCACATTTATATGAATTCTTCTGATATAGAACAGGACAGAGGAAAGAATTTCCCTTAATATTTTCTTCGAATTTATTGTCCGTCCCTTCATGTTTACGATGACTCCATATTTATCTGGTTATTCTTTGAGATTTTTGAAACTAGTTGAAGAACACAACAAGCAGAATGGAAAGCTAAGTGTCATTGCCTTCAGTTGATTCAGCTTTCGCCTTATTTAAGGAAGAATTTCTTTCTTTAAATCTCACTGAGGTCTACTTTTTTAAACAGCTTCTTAAGTTCTCTGATAATGTCTGTCGTAGCCGATAAGGCTGAGCGTACGGTTTGACCGACGACAAAACACAGTAATTGGTTTACGTCATGTCAAAGCACCCAAGTTGTTTTGGTTTACGTCATGTCAAAGCACCCAAGTTGTTTTGGTTTACATCATGTCAAAGCACACAAGTTGTTTTGGTTTACGTCATGTCAAAGCACCCAAGTTGTTTTGGTTTACATCATGTCAAAGCACACAAGTTGTTTTGGTTTACGTCATGTCAAAGCACCCAAGTTGTTTCAAGGTAAAAACTGCATAGCTTTAAGCAACCTTACGTGAAAAGCTTTTGAAAGCAATCCATTTTTTAAAACCCCACCTCTTAGCAGCACCATATATTTCTCTGACATTCTGTCCACGTGTATGTTAAAGGAATATCACAAATCGTGACACGTGAAGAAATTCCTTGAGACAATAACCGACAATCTACAACCAGGACCACTGCGTTACTTCACTTTTCTCGCACGTGCATTGCTGAATATTTGTTTTAGCAACAGAAACTCTTAGTCAAAAAAGTAGTAGAACAAAACTGAACACAACTTTTGAGCCAAAATTCTTTGTCTTATCACATTTTTCTCTAAAATAAAGGAATAGTTTTCTGTACCCTATTAAACAGACCGAAGACTTATGTTTATTGGACCGTGCATCATTGTAATAGTTGAAGAATAAAAGACCAACTTGATGTCACTTGCTATTTTATTTCACTTCTTATGCGTTCAACATGTTTCGGACATTAATATATCCATCATCAGGAGCTTGCGACTGTGCTGTTGAATTACCACACCGGTTGTTTTGTTCTCGGTTCGTTGTGTGTTGGAGATTTGGTGAGGTTGGGTTTGAGTGGTGTCCGTGTTGAAAGCAACACAAAACGACCGATGTGGTAATTCAACACCACACTCGCAAGCTCCTTATGATGGATATATTAATGTCCGAAACATGTTGAACACATAAGAAGTGAAATAAAATAGCAAGTGACATCAAGTTGGTCTTTTATTCTTCAGACTGAAGACTATTTTGTTATTTTAAGTAGATATTATAGGTCCTTGCTCTTGTTCTGTCTTGTTCTGAAGTTTTAAATTATCATTTAAAAATTACAGCCCGCTAGCAATAACAGAGCCATATATTACGTGCTCTGACGCTTCAGATTTGTTAATAACAAACAAATAGAAGGTTTATTGTTTACTGTCAGCTTATACCACAATTCCGACCAACGAAAATCGTACACGTAGACAAGGCTTAATATCGTGCCAGAGTAACCGTTAAATTAGATAAAATTTCCTTTTATTGACTGCATGTTGTTTGGCGGTTTGGTTGTGTTACAAATATAAACGACCAAGTATGCTTTTAAATTGGAAACACAAGTGTTATTCTTTTACCGAGCAACTAATATACTAAGATAATGTAATTGCAGACAGACGTGACCACATCATATCAAATTTTATTGAATGTATTTATGAAGTACAGTCGAAGTGGAAATCGGAGGAGGGAGTAAAAGAGGCGAGAATTGAAGTGGCGAGTGTGGGGGGGGGGGGATATATTTCCTTTTTCCCTTTGAGGTTGCCGTCTGCCAGTCAACAAGTCACCATGCAGCGCAGGTCCCTGAAGACTTCACAAACACGTGTGCAGTCGCCTCTGTCCGGTTTTACGAGTCTTCACAAAACACGGAGACGGTCGGCAAGAAAGTGTCAAAAGAACGTGTGTTTTTTACTGCAGTGACGTTCGCCCCAGAACAGGCCACGAAGGTCGAGAGGGGGAGTAGCTACACTCTTTCTTCAACCTCGGCGCTAGATGGGATGGGTTGTCAACGCCACGCCCCGACCGCTTTACCCCTGTGAAAGACCCGGTGCCCATTGAATATGAGGCTGTGTGGCACGCCGAGCCGGTCTGGACAGGTGCGGCAAAACTCGCCCCTCCACCGGGATTCGACCTCCGGACCTTCCAGCCCCTAGCGAGACGCTATACCGACTGAGCTATCCCGGCCCTTTTTACTGAAATAAGTCTGACTGAACTTCTGCATTGAATTTTAATATAATTATTTACAATATTATAGTAGATTATTTCGAGGAATGCTGTTTTTATTGAGATGTTATAAGACTCAGAACTCACGAAGAAATTTCGAGCCTTTTGTGAAAGCAAGTCCATTACCATGTTAAACGTTCCGGAGGCGGAACGTTTTCTTGATCCAATATAATTCACATTGCTGCAAGACCCTTTAGTGTTTAATAAACTATTTTATAACTATAATTTCATACACGGTTACTTCATTCACTTACTAACTTACGTGCTTACTCCTTGGAGCAGAGTCCTTCTTGATAAGCTAGTCAAGAAATTCCCCTCATTTTATGGAAACCGAAAGTTCATTACCGCATTCACAAGTGATCGCCACTTGCCCCAATCCTAACCCAGCTCCATCCAGTCCATAACCTCACATGCCCACAGTTACTTCATAGTTTTGATTATTGCCCTGCAGGTTTTCTCACATATATTTCTTTGGATTTCTTACATATCCCATGTGTAAGTACATTTCGGCATCTGCTAATATTTTAGCTGCGTTGAAAATAATGAGATAACATTTCGTTAATTGGCTTAGGGAAGCAACGTAAAAGTAAACGTGTTCAGTTCGTCATATGTTACATTATTGAAATGACGTCGTCACTAGATTTTATGTGAAAACCATATTACCGGAATGTACACTATTACTAATTAATTTAACATTTCGAATAATGAAATGAATATATATCACGTTTTGAAGTTTCGGAATATCCTTGGAATTTTCTAGAATGTCCTGACTCTCATCTCTATTCCGTCCATCATTTTAAAAATTCGTCATAAATAAAGTATAAGACCGAGAAGTTTTGAAAATTTTGGACTCTGAGAGCTATTTATCTTACCATGAAATATGTCTACGTTCGCTTTCTTGCTACTTCAAGCAATATATATCAAATCTAATCTGATTTTATTTCGATGCAGTCGTTAATTTCACTATTATTTTAGTATGGAAAGAAGATGCAGAAATAAAAATGAATGGAATCAGAGGACTCAAAATAGGAGACCAGTTAAAGAACATAACATGGAAAGAAGAAAACACTGGAAGTGGATTTATTCCTCTAAAAATGCAAGGCTTTTGAAGAAAATATTCAAAGCAAAATTTTTATTTCTCCCAATTTCGAATTTTTTTTAACACTGTCTTAAGAAAAGGACAATCGTGAAATATTATTTCACTTTTCAAAAGAGTTGTCTTTTCTATGGTGATGTTCTGCAGATTTTAACAGTACAGGGAAGACTTGGTTTTGATACCAGCCCCTTGTTAATACCATATTAATATCGGTAATTAACAACGTCACATTTTCATGATCAAGAAATCCTGGATACTAATACCGACCCGACCGCCAGCTAAGAAAAAGCTGGAACACACGAAGGATGCAAGTAACACGTAGAAGTGGGTGAGGTTCTAAGATAAGGAAATGTAACAAATAACGGCTGAAAGTGGTGTGTTAAGACAAACATAATTTACCTAAAAGCAGGCCCACACAGCGGCTCATTGCCCCTTTCATTAAAACAAATAAAGACGAAAAGAATCTGCCAGATGTGGCAGGTTACATTAAACACAAACCAAATTTTCCCTTCACACGACATATCAGAGCACAGACTCTGATATGTCGTCATCATGTCTTCAAATAGAATTTCCAAGTAGGAAGCCGAAACGAAAATTGAGATGAATCTGGCGTTCAGAAAGGTTTTGCAATAAGAGGAACACGTGAATGCAGGTAGCTAGGTGTGAGGGGAAACAGAAGAGGAGAGAAAGGGGATTAGGCTGCGCAAGTCAAGCTGTGTACAGCAGCAACATGTGTCGCACATTCATACATTCATACATACACACAAACCACATAATCACTGAAACAGGTTTTAGGCTTTCGTAATTTTAGTTTTCTTGTAATTCTCGAAAGTATTTTTTAATAAATTTTCTTGTAAGTAAAAAATTTTTAAAAAGACCGACATCTTACTTTCATTTATACAAGTGTATTTTCGGTTTCTTAAAACAATTTACGCATCTGACTGCCATACGGAACTTGAGACATATCAAATTTCTTTTAGTTGTTTTTTATTTTCAAGTAAGGGTATTCTAAACATACATGGTGACGTGATTTGTGACAGACATGTCGACCAGTGGAAGTAATTTGGAGGAAGAATATTACAGAATTAATGGTAATTTATAAGAGATATATATCGCCAGAAAGGGTGCTAAACAATTGTACAGACGACGCAGACCGGGTGTATAATTTAACTCTACGTACCTTTACTGCCGCATGTAAACAGGACGATGTTGTCCGCTGATCTCTCGGCTATTAAACTATTGACCGTAAAGAGGAAGTGGCTTAGTTTGGTACTTATTTCCTTTGATTGGAATTTTCCTTCCCATGATTCTCAGCAAACCTGTCTTTATTATCACCGCATGGCACTGGATAGACAGCTCCAACCTCTGTAGTCTGCACGGTCGAAGTTCTGGCTGCTCTATAGTGCCAATATACCGCAGAGAAAGAAAGGCATAAGACACTTCCTCTTATAAAAACAAAACACAATTTCTAATTTCTCAAGAACACGCTATTTTATGGTGGAAAATAACAAATTCTTTGTTCAAAGGATGAATTCTATCTTAAACAATCGTCTAACACGTTTTGAGATTAACATTAAATTTTAGCTTCTTTGAAAAACTTCTAAGTTGACTATCAAATAAAATCGGCGTGTTGTAAACCTAAAACATTGGCTCGAAATATGTCTGGCTACATTCAATGAAAGTTTTAGAATTCATACTATTCATGCAATAGTAAATTAATGAATTCCTGATTTCTAAAAATACAAATAAATATAATGGCTGTAACCTGACGTGGATTTCTCACTGCTTCCAAATGGCGTTTTGGAAGAAAATACCGACTGCCTTTTCATCAGCCCTGAAAATACAACAACAATTTCTTCTTATGCGTTATTACATTGCTACAAATTTACACGTGTGCTCACGGTCTCCGCCATGGGAACTCCAGATCTCACACAAGTGAATTAATTGGAGAAACTAACATGTTTTGGCCGTACATTTCAGCCCAGAGGCAGCAGGACCGACTTGTCTCTCGGATGTATGTTGAAATCACGGAACGGACAAAGATGGTGACACATTTAAGTGCGTCTAGTCCATTCTGGTCCTTGTCACATCTGTGTCCGCTTTCCATTATAGTCATAGGATTATGTTACTTTGCCCTTTGTTGGTGAAGACGGTATTAATTCATTTACAAAGACTCAGGTTCACGTGAATCCGTTTAATATTTTCCCGCACTCTTCGTTCATACTTCCAAATTTTATGATCCATTTATTTTCTTTTGGATCTGTTTTAACGAATATAATCCTCTTTCTTACTTTCCCAGCCCCTATAATTCTCATTTTTACTACTACTACTACTATTACTACTATTATCCTAGTGGTATTTTTAACGGTCCTCAAGCATTTTCTCAATACTTGTGTTATTTTCTCTCCCTTCGCTTGAAACTCTTTTTCCCACAAATCTTCCTATTCAACTTCAGTATGTTTCCTCAAAGTTGCAATCCGAAACTCACACACACACACACACACACACACACATATATATATATATATGTTTAAAATGTAACAGTAAAATTTGATTTTTAATTTTTTTTTGTTTTTTTACCAAAATCAGAAGTGAAGAAAATTTGTTCTAACTGAATGATACCAAGCATCCCTCGTATCTTAAGCCGTCACAGGAAAACACTTTTACAAATTATATACTTTTGCTGCGAACTGTGGACAGCATTCTTATTAAAAAACATGTCTTGGAAACGAGATTAATGATTGTGGGCTTATTTGTTAGAAGCAGAAAGCGGAGGCGTTAATAGCGTTAGAGGCAAACATTTCGTATTTAGATTATTTCATTTAAGTTACATAATATTAACATTTTTAAACCTTCTTGCCTAAGTCCATTGTTATATAGAGATTTCCAGGAGCAAATGTTTCTCAAATCCTTCTTTACTGTATTTTTTCAGAGGCTATGTACGTGTTTGTGGAACATTTGTCAACGTCAGCTACGTCTTAGCTTTGAATTCAGGGAGGCATTTCAATACATCGGGGAACAACAAGATCCCAAACGTCGTGTACAAAAGCGATGATATTGTGGTGAAAGAAAATATATTGCTGCAAAATTCATGAATGTAAGGGAAACACATTTTAGCCCGAATCAGTAACCTTAAGGGAAATTCACGATTTAATGTAAATAGATTCAATTTGCATGCGCGAGCTATTAGAAAATTGAGAAGTGCTGATGAATAGTGCACAAAGAATTTATTTGCAATATTCCGATTATCCTGGCAGTACTCTGAATGTATCGATTCACATGATAGATGATAGTGAATATTTACATGGAAGTTATGTGTTAGGAAGCTTCCTTTTGTGGGGTTAAGACATTATCACATGATTCATCTGGAGGGACAGGTGTAACACACTACCGCGTTTTCTACGTGGAGGGGATAGGTTAAGGCAATACCACATCATTTACCTGGAGTGACTGGATTCAGGCAGTACCATATTATCTACCTGGAGGGACTGGGTTGGAGTCCTATCATGTTACCTATATGGAGAAACTGTTAAAATCAAGACTAAACTCAAAATAGTCAGACCGAAGAGTATCGAAGCAGACCCCCCCCTCCCCCCGGTTAAGATACGATCGTATAAAAGTTACTAGTGGAGATTTGCGAAAACCTAGACTGAAGAGCGATTAGGCACATCTCTTTCAATAATATCCAGAGGAGCCTTGAGTCCAATTTGGCCTCGTACTTAAGGGGTACCAGTGGTTATTCCCTGAAGGATAAAGAAGTCGAGGCTTGAAGTTTATCTTTTACCTCTATCTAGCGCCAAAGTTAAAATGGCTGAATTTGTAGCACTACCCTCACTGTAGGTCTTCATATCTTACACATGGACAAACCTACCTTCTTTACTTTCAGCATTACCGCTTCAGACATTTCTGTCTGTTCACGAGAGCTAATGTACTTGAACCATTATTATACTTGTATGATTCTCGTAAAATAAATTCACCTTTAGCGTAGAAGATTTGCCTTTCTTGTGGAGGCAGTAATACACCAGTTAATAAACTATTAAAAATTATGTTTCTGCCTGTTTTAATGCATTTTCTGCGTTAAGATATATTCCCTTTAAGACTGCAACGATCTGAGAAATTACTAGTGTGTTAACTGGAAAATTGTTTCTGGTGTTTCGGGAGAGGTTCTTGCATCCGTTTTGGGGTAGTCTAGAAAGATTACCTTGTTTGAGAGTGCTGGTTTTCTTATAGGTGAAAAGACCAATTGAAGTTACCCAGCAATATGTTGTTCGTGGAACACCCTGAAGATGGAAGTAGAAAATCCCTTCAAAACACTGGAAACCACCTCCCAATCATAGTCGCATCACACAAGAATATATTTTTCTTGAATAAGGCTATGGAAACATCAAGTCACAATTTAGGAAAGTCGTTTTTGTTCCTTTTGGGTTGATTTTGATGATATTTGCTATTGGATTTATAACACATTAAGACAAGTACAGTAGCCATAAGCTTATGAATTAATGCTTGCTGTATTTCCAAATAAGGAATTTAAAACATTCACTCGTTGCTTCAAACTGCCTTATAAATTTTTTCTTTTCTGAACTCGCTCCACGTAACGTCATAATATAACTTTTAGTTTAAACTGGAGAAATGTGTTGCTGTCTGTACGTTTACAGCGTAATTATTCTAATAACAATACGAATTACGCGATCATAAAAGTTTGTGAAATGTAACCAAAACTGAATGCCATGAACTTATTTTTTTCAACGTGGTGATGAAGTAGGTAATTTTTTGTTGTTAAAGAACAAATATATAATTGATAATGTGTCTGATACTCTAACGCACATCACCGTGAGCTTTAAATTTCAATTTCACGTGTTCTTTCAAGATTTAGTTTCATAACTTTGTTTTAGATTATAGTTTTATATTTTATCTTCATATCTTGAGTTTTCTATCTCCGCGTTCCCGTTTCATCCATTCAAAAACCTGATTGTAATTTTTTCCTTATGGTTCCGTGCATCGCTGATCTATATCAATAATTGTCCAATGAGATGCAACACAAAGTAGTCTATTTATTATTCTGCAAGTTCACTCTACATGTTTCGGGTGTCAACCACACCCACCATCAGGAGTAAGTAAAACTGTAGCTTGATAACTTTGGAGAGAGGTAGCTGCACAAAAATTATGACCAGTACCGGAGGCTGTAGTTACAGTTTTGTGTACTCCAATGATGGCTTGGCTACACTGGAGGGAGGTAGTTGCACAAAAAAATGACCAGTAGCGGAGGCTGTAGTTACATTTTTGTGTACTGTTGATGATGGGTGTGTTTGACACCCGAAACATGTAAAGTGAACTTGCAGAATAATAAATAGATTGCGTCGTGTTGTATCTCGTTGGACAATTATTAATAAACTGGTTGTAATTCTGTGGGTCCTACATAAACCCACAATTCATTCTTGGTCTCGAATATTTGAAAAATTTGAGGCTTTCTACAAACCCTGAATGGTAGTGTTGAGTTCAGTATTTTACAAGCAAACAGTGAATTTACAGAAAAAATAATGTAAGCCAAAGATAGAGAATCCCAAATAATGGGTAACAAAAGATTAATACCTGTTTTCTTACGTGATCCGAAACATGTCAACTCATTGGTATTTCCCACCCCACACTAAATTTCAAATATATTACTTCGGTTGTTTAATTATTGAGCGTCATAGCAAAGGACGAGTTACGCTATAAAAATGTGGACGTCATGCCGCGGTTGTTATGAAGGATAATGTGACTTATGAGTTGACAACTGCTGAAATCTGGTACCAGATGTTACAGCAAGGGAAAACTTTCTCGAAGAACTTTTCTACAGCACCAACTAAAATCCGTGTCCTATTCTGTCACCTCTTTTTCTCACCGTAAAAAGACTTTCCCTTGCACATTTCAAAGGATCTCCCTTCTTTGCCAGTGGAATTTTACTTTGCGTTTCTTATGAACTTTTCTTGATCTTTTATGTAAGTCACTTCATACTTTCGCTTCAAGTCAGCACTTTTATCTGTCATCCAAACTTTGGACTGAGACTGATTTTCTTGTTCGGGGCTCTTATTCTTCCACTGTAGTCCATAAATTTCTTTCACATTTGACCACTCAAGCTAGATTTACACATCTTTACAAGTCTGACACACAATTATAGATGAGACAAGGTGCAACCCAGAGATTTGTTGGACAGTTATTTTTGTAACACAATAGACTCTATACGTTTGATTAGACACCGTTCAAGATTTAACAGAGTGGAGAAAGAAACGATTATTTTCATACCAAATCCAGTTGTATTTTTCTGCTTCAGTGGTGAATGAGGAAACATTCTGTTACCTTGCTTCATAAAAATTACCTAAAATTTTGAATTTCATATGACAGAATAAAATACTAAATAGAGTGACGTCACTTAACACTTGAAAGCCTATTGGTTCGTAAACACACTGCCAGGTGCAAAAATAAGCTCTACATTTTTTTCGCGCAGTGTATTTGTGTATTCTATTAGAATTTCGGATTGAACGTGGATTTTACCCGATAAACATCAATAATTGAGCTTTCTAATGGAAGCACACTTTACAGTATAAGAGACACAAATTGAATGTTTGTATTGAATAGATTTAAAGTTTGGTTCTTGAAAGGTTAATATTTCTCTATGTGTACTGCTTTTACCTCCAGTAAATACTTACAAATGAGTTGTCTCGCGTAAAGCGTAAGAGAAAGAAAGAGGTTCTTTTCCAATAACGCGCATTGGGCGGAATATTTTACAGATTATCACTTTCTTGATCCTCTTTTCTTATTCATAAAGAATATTAATTTATTTTTATAGTGATAAAATAAACATAGTCCTAGAATCGATATCGCTGTCACTAGAATTTTGTGTCTTTGTGGACAGTTTTGTTATTTTTCAAAATGTCAGTTTTCTTGAATCCATTCTAAATGCGCTAGTAAAATATGATATAAAATGTAATACATATATTTATAATTATTTATATAGGACATATAAACTTTTCATTTTGAAAGAAGGGGAAAATTTCTCAAAATAAAAATATATTATTTGTGCGGGCATCAATACTAGTCGCTGCCTTTCACCTACTTATTTATGTATACCCTCATTATTATAAAGAGCTACAAAGCACAAAACATCGAAATCCGGTCTGTAACACATTAAAAAGGTTTAGAGTTGAAATCTAGACCCTATAGGTCTGCTGCCCTGAGATATTTACAGATTTATTCGGTTTCTTAAGAAAAATTCCGAGATCTTCAATCAAACAGATAAGGACAAATTTTGTCTGTCTATAGCTTATTCAATTTCTATCACTTTATAACCTCAGAATATCAGCTGAATGCATTAGACATCTAACACATGATCAGTCAATTGAGAATACTAACCTTCCAACAGCTATCCATTTCTCGGCACACGTTTTCCTTTTATCATGTTTGATTGAAGATGATTAGCAGAAGTGTTAGCTGGCACTTATGCAAAGGCTGTTCAATTCCAGTGGCTTCAATTATTACTAAACGTTCCATCAAAATGTTTTACAATGTCTTCCCACCCATCATTTTAAAAACTACCACTTTCTTATATAATTTATTTTTCATGGTTTATATATACTCATGTTATATACCAGTGAATCTAAATAGTTTTAAATCCTTTATATCACATTCAAGAGCTGTACTGATGGATGGCAGTATCTACTTTAAACAGGATTCCACTAACAACAGTTAATTTAATCTCCTTCTCCCTTGGTATCAAGTTACCTGTGGATTTATGGACTCGTCCTCATGTAATTGACTGTTCCTTTAATCCGTCATTCTCTTTGACACTTTATGTGATTCTTTTTTATGTTTCGCAGGGAAGCTTCTGCTGTCTAGCTATCTCTTCCTATTTCAACGAAACATCTATTTGATTATTCTGCGACACTCCTGCTTCTGTTTGTGTCGTTTGAAGCTTCAACTATTCAGAGTGTGATGATGACAAAGCTGCATTATATGGATCAGATGTTAGCACTCTTTCATCACACTTAAGACTGGTTAGCCATGTAAATTAATGTAATTTTTCATTAGAGTATAAAAAGTCAGTAATTATCATTCGTTTGGCGTAGTGCTGCAATAAATTGAAGCCACTATTTCAGAAATAATTAGACAGAGGTAGAGGCCGCTCAGAAAAGTTGATATTCACTCAGAATTTTCAGCCCTAATATCTGATCCTCGTCATATATCTGTATGTATGTTTATATATGTGTGTGTGTTTGTGCGAGTTTGTCAATTAAAATCTCATGTTTTCTGGAATGAATCTTCATCGATCAACTGTTATGAGATCCGCCTATTATTACGTGCAGATATTTGACCCACATTCCAATTCTGTATTCCACACCATATCCCACACTCTAATTTTAGTGCTCTGAGTACACGTGTTTACCTGTTTTCCTCTGTAGTTTTGTACTTTCATATTTTCATTTTACTGAAAGTTTCTTTGGCGTCATAACACTTCATATCGGCGTCCTTCGTGTTTGAGGGCTCACATGTCTTCGACTTATTTTTAGCAGTCTATTTCAAATTCATCATGTTGCGCAGTTACATACATTAAAATTGCTGCTGTGTTTAATTCGTCATTTGAAATTATACTTTTCATTTATCTTTACCATTAAATGTCACAAATTGTTCCTCGCATTATGCAATTTCTTCACTTTTCCAAAAAAAGGCTGTTGTATCTGTATACAAAAATAAGAGAATGCCGTCTCTCGTTGGTGACTTTTATGACGTAGCAACTGGACTCTCAGATGAAATTAAGAAAATGTTCGGACTTTAGAATGCCAATAAAGGTCATTCTGCTTCGTGAACCTCTACCTCGAAAAAAGCTGAAAATTATGTTCTTACTGGAGGAAAGACCAGGGTAGCAAGAACGATCACGGACACAAAATTCAGGGGTGGGCAAAATGGGATATTTTTGGTGAGATTTTATTTCCTGAGACACACATTCACTTGACAAATATTAAAGAACTGATTTTACACGTCACTAACGTAAACACATTACATGTTGCAACGACCTTCATTTCAATATGCAAAGAGGTAAAAGTAAATCTGTCCCGTTAGATGCCAAGCAGACACAGACAGGAACAGAAGTGTAGCTCCACCCACATTCCACACCGGTGTTAGAAGGTTTTGCTCGGTCGGAGCCGCTCCCTGGTTACTTTACCCCCGAGAAATTGAGCGAGTACCCATTGTACAGGAGGCTGGGTGGTCTTCGAGTAAGGTCTGGATGAGTTCGGAAAAACTCGCTCCCACCGGGGTTAAAATCCCTTTGAGTTCAAAGCCTAATGATTCTCTACACTGACCAAGCGATCCCGGCCACATAATAAGTTACGTGGTCTGTTTGAAATTAATTACTATATATTTGAGAATCTTACGAATCATATAAATATATTCTAAAAGCAAAACGATAATATTTGTAATATAGAATTTCGTGGTGTATAATGTTGCAACTCTGCTTTAAAGAGTTAATTCATTTCTCAGTCTTGAACAATATTTGCGCATCTATGTACCACAAAGAGTTAGAAAATAAATAGAGAAGAAAGAAAATCTGAAATCCCCTAGACGTCTCACCAAACTGTTTTAAGAAACCGTGTTTCAATGAGGTATAAATCGCGTGTTAATTACCACCAAGAAGATCCTGAGGACGTGAAGAATTATGTTGAGCATTTATTAAAGAATCAGTCTACGATGAAAAAGTGATAACAAGGTGCTATACTTACTTACTTACTTACTTACTTACTTACTTACTCCATGGTTCAGAGTCCTTCTTGAGAAGCTAACTGGTTTGCAGCTAGTCAAGAAACTCCCCGCATTTCACGGAACCCGAAGGTTCATTATCGCACTCACAAGCGTCCGCTATTTTGTATGTTGCGCGATGTTTCCCCTAGAAACACTCCCACCCGGAGATCCGAATCAGGGAGTAGATTACCTCCGGATTGTTTTGTCTCCAGAGGAATAATACCGCATGTGAGTGTTTCTTAACACGAATGTTTTACGGGGAGGGGCTGTTAACACCTCGCCCAACCCCTAAGCTGGAGGACCACCCCTTGTCGGCTGTCCGCGACTGCTTATTCAATTTATACGCAGCTACCCTCCACATCGAAGGCCGTTCCTCTATCCGCAACCATAGGACTCGCCATGCCGTGGTGACAGGGACCCACTACATGGAATATGTGCTATAATATACAATATTCTATACACAAATAATAATATTAGCACACGTATGCAGGTGGTGGTTTGCTCCAGTCTGCAAGTTGCGGGTACTGTCAGTTGACGTGCTGCATCAGAACACACTGCCAAGTTTCTATGGCTCGTATTAGCAGTAACCGAGAGATAGGATCTGCACAGCGACTTTTGAAAGCTCTGTATGTTCTTACTTAGGCGCAGATTTTACCGTGTAGAAGTAGGGTGGGTGCCGAACTGTTATTAAACGCAAATTAAACATTTGTAGGTTTATATCATTATTCTCACCTGCTCCTTCTGCTATCGTAATTAGTACATATACTGTGGATAATAATGAAGTGTTTTTAATGAAATTCCACACTAATGTGAATGAGGTCGTTTTAATTTACTTGTTTCATACATATGAGGGGGTGCTGATAAGTCCTTAGCCCGACCTGTTCCTGGTGTCATAGGACGGAATCGATAGTGTCGTTGGAAAGAAGGGTATGTTCATGTGCCGAATTGCAAGTCTTTTCTTGTTACAGAGGCTGAAAGAAGCATGTCAGGCGACGCGCGCAATTTCAACAACACGAAGACGCGAGCTGTCATCAAGTTCTTTTTTTTCGTGGAAGGCTAGGTGCCGAAGAAAATTCACGCCGTTCTGACAGAAACATTAGGGAAATATGCACCATTGTATGCCACCATCAAAACCTGGTTGGCACAGTTTAAACGTGGTGATATTTCAACCTGTAATGCGCCTCGTCATGTACGACCGTCCCGGAGATTATTGATCAAATTCACGAGATAATCTTGGAAGAACGCCGGATTTCGGCTTAATCAATAGCTGAGCAACTGGTCATGTCACGTGAGCGAGTTGGGTCCATCATTCATTAAGATTTGGACAAGCGGAAGCTCTTCGCGATGTGGGTCCCGAAATGCCTGAACGCGGATAAAAATCGTCAACGGTGCCAGTCGTCTGAGCAAATTTTGGATTTTATTTCGGCGCATTCCAAATGAATTCCTGTGGCGATTGGTGACCATGGACGAAACCTGGTTATATCGCTATGACCCGGAGACAAAGTAACAATCTATGGATTAGCGGCATTGTGACTCACCCCGCCCCAAAAATTCCAAGTACAGAAATCCGCTGGAAACGTTCTCGCCTCGATTCGGTTTTTTTGGAATCAAGACGACATCCTCCTCATTGACTATCTTACAAAGGGCCATACAATCAACGCGGAGTATTGCTCGTTACATTTTGAAGTAAAAACGCCGCGGAAAGTTCACAAAAGTAGTCTTCTTCTTGCACGACAATGCCGCGGCTCACCGGGCACTTGCAGCCCAGAAGAAACTGGCCTGCCTTGGCTTCCAGTGTCTTGATCACCCACCCTATTCTCCGGATTTGGCCCCGTCGGACTACCAACTGTTCGATGGACAGAAAAAACAATTGAAAGGTCGCCATATTTCGTCTGACGCGGAGGTAATTGTCGCCGCGGAGATCTGGTTGGACAGACAACGTTCTGATACTTTTTTGAGTGGCTTGCAAAAGTTAGAGCAACGGGATAAGAAGTTTATTGAGCTTCGTTGGGAGTATGTTGAATAAATCCCGAGTTTGGTTGCTGTAGCTTGTTTCCTTCCTGGTCGGGCTAATGACTTATTAGCACCCCTCGTGTATATATATATATACAGGGTGTCCCAGGAGGAAAGGACCTAACTTCAGGAGAGTGTTCCTTAGGTCAAACTATACTGATATAACCCAAAACACCTATATCCAAAGTTCAATGGTTACGGAGATATTGGCCAGAGAAAAGTGTGGATGTCTTTTG
>Ga0136643_10001617_pt1 | contig 27866 bp, 17 predicted proteins | sample TergutLab28metaG_FD_96883 | JGI IMG/M metagenome (GOLD analysis project Ga0136643, IMG submission 96883) | Labiotermes labralis P1 segment gut microbial communities from Petit-Saut dam, French Guiana - Lab288 P1 (version 3) (version 3) | ecosystem: Host-associated > Arthropoda: Insects >... | reverse complement strand
TCACAGAACCCGAAGGTTCATTACCGCACTCACAAGCGTCCGCCACCTGTCTCTATCCTGGGCCAGCCCAATCCAGTCCATATACCCACATCCTACCTCCTGGAGATCCATCCTAATATTATCTACCCATCTACGCCTAGGCCTCCCCAGTGGTCTCTTTCCCTCCGGCTTCCCCACCAAGACCCTATAAACCCCCCTTCTCCTTACCCATACATGCCACATGCCCAGCCCATCTCATTCTTCTCGATTGGCCAATACAACCAATCAACAGGACAGTTGCATTTGAGATTTGAGGATTTTTTCAGCTGTGACTGTCTTTTGTAATGTGACACACTGCAGCTGATAACAATTGTTGCAAATGAACCTGTTCACTTCATCTTCTACCTACCATATGGGGCTAGCGGGTTCTTCTGGAAAACTGGTTACTAGCTATCAGAATACACAGCATCACATGCTAGAACTACATAAGACAGCACAATTTGGAAAAAAGGCATTCCGAAGAATGAGTTAAAAACAATCACATTATACAACCTTTCTTCAAAATATTCCATTGCGGAATGGAAACTCAACTCACTTGTTTCACAGTGATTTCCAGTGTACAGTGATGCACATTCACATTTGTATCCTGCTATCAAATCAATGCATGTTCCATTATTGGTGCATGGATTGTTCCTACAGTCATCTGTATTCACTTCACAATTCCTCCCTTCAAATCCATTTGAACATACACAGCTGAAAACAAAAGTGTCATAAATTTCACACCTTTTTATAATTATGCATTCATTCATTCATTCATTATGCATTCTGTCAATCCATACATGGTCAACCAACCTATAGGATACAGAGACTGTCATGATACTTGTGTAATATAGGCATAAAATAATTATATCATAAAGTACAAATTATAATAAATCCTACAAAACACAAGAAGTAAAAGTACAGTCCCAATGTGGTTAAAATAATTACTTTTCTGCCCTTTGCAAAGGCAAAGGAATTCTACTTTTGAAAAAAATGGGACCCCTGCAATGGAATTCACTGTCTATCACTAAAAGTGTAATGAGGAGAACTAAGAGTCTGAATATGGTGGGAGCATGCACTCCCCTTATTTTTTAAGTTTTTAATTTGTCATAGATGAGGGATGTAGAAGAGGAGTGGAAATATCGACATGTGATTTGGCCCTTGAATATATCAGAAGACACAGATGAATATGGCATTTGGAAATAATATACATTCTTCATGTGGTTGGTCTTGAACCAAATTACCAGTATTACCTACCTTCCCCCCCCCCTCCCCCCATTACTATAGGCCATTGGCCAATGGTCTTAAAATTCCTGATATCTTAATTTTTACAGGATCCCTGTAATGCAAAAGGATAATTTTAGGTAAAAAATTTAAATAAAAGTTTTAAAATATAATGTTTTATTCTAAAAACAAAAATATTTATGAACATCTATGAAAACAAAATTATATTCTAGTAATTTACACTGCAAACAAATGCAGCATGAGCTATGCGCAAAGGTGCAGAGAAAAAAAACTGCAATTACAAATTAAGAAAATGATATTACCAATATCATTATGAAATAAATGTGGTTGCAGAATTCTTGAAGTCACCTAGTCACCTGCAGAGCACCAGAGTTCTGCAGCACACAGTTTGAATATCTCTGGAATTGAACATCAGATCCCTGGCTTATGTTTCACGTTTGTGACTACAGGTGAACAACGCAGATAAAAATGGATTCAGTAATGACGGAAGAATGAGAAATATATATGAGTACAGTTTTATGTATAGAATTGATCAAATGTGAAACCCCTGGCTTATGCAGTAGGTCATAAATTGGAATGTCCTTATATCACCTGTAATTCAGGCCAGTAAAAATGCAGGTGGCATCATTGTGGCAAGGTTCACTCATACAAGCATCAAATGGTTCTATTTCACAGAGTCTCCCAGAGTAACCTTCAGTGCACTGGCAACTATAGCTGGCAATTCCATCAATACATGTTGCATTGTGAAGACAAGGAAGTGCATTACATTCATCAATGTTCTCCTCACAGAACACACCTGTAAACAACCACAAACATTTCCATGTCACACACATACTATGAGCTTTATGGTGCTCATGATAATCCTGAGTGTTTGAGCTCAGCATCCTATGCATGTTGTTGGGAATGCAATTGAAAATCTGAATTAGATGCTGCAGATGCAAAAGAAATATCTTTTGTATTACGTAAAAGAGAAAGGCATTCCAACACAATAAGTTAGATTACTGAGAATTATACTACTTTTTTTTAACCAAGTTCACAAATTCAATTCATGAACAAAACTGAATGTGGCTGATTGTGCCTCCAGTAAATTTGATCTATATCCGCAGTTCACTGATGGTACCTCATCTTCCAGTCCCAGAGACCTGATCTTCTTTAGAGTTTTCTTCAGTGTGTCAACAAACTAATATACTCTACTTTTAATTTTCTATAAAGAATTAACTTTCTTTACGTTGAAGTCCATTTCCATTAATACTCCTTCTGTGTGACCATCTATATCTGTCCAACTACAATGAACCTTCCAACCAACCAGAAAATGGTACATTAAGAAGAATAAAACAGACAGTGCTTGTACTAGCTTGTACAGCAGGTTATTTTATTGCACAAGACAGTTTATGTGCTACATCAAACTAAAGCCCCAGCATACATGTCCAAATTGTATACACCAGTCCGTACACAGAGCAAAACAGATGGTGGTCTTAATTGCCTCAATGTGAATACCGATCATTTCCTACAGATATTCCAATATTGTGACAACTGATTGATTGGTTGGTTCATTACATATCTGGTATTATGTTGAAGGACTACATTTATTTAAAAAAATCTACAAGTTATTCATGGAATCCAGTGCCACTGACACGATTGATTACGTTGATAGGAATTTAATTTACAAAAATATAATGACGGTTTATTCTGGAAATAATTCAATACCTACATTTACTCTTGTCCTGTTCAGTGACAGCAAATTATTCCATTACCATTATACAATGAATGTTAAAAAAAATTCTTTTAACAGACATGACCAACCCAATAACTTATGTTTTATTGCAACTGGAGAACAAATGCAATATTTTAATATTCGATTGCATGTGACTGAGTGAACATTTACTGCATTACCTATATCTATAAAATATGTGCCACAATACTAATTGAGGTCATGATTTGTCACTGAAAAATACATCACATAAAAATGAAAAAGGTACCTTGAAATCCATCTGAGCAAAGGCATGTGAAGTTGTTGATACTATCAACACAAATTGCTCCATTCAGACAAGGATTTGAACTGCACTCATCAGTTTCCACCTACAAGACAACAATGAATAATAGTACAAATCAGTCACAGCCCATCTTCCGTTAAGTCATCATACTCTTCAGCAGAAGACATAATAAGCAAGTGAAACTGCTGGAAGTCACAGAGGAAGACATCATGAGAAATTCCAATAATCAACTTTAGAGAACAAAGTGTGTTGTTACAATGTGGAGATGGGGTGAACCATTATGGTCCCACACAGCCATGATCAGTTTCCTTAGTTACCATAATGATGTACAGGTAACCCCTAGTTTCAGCTCTAAATGGTAAAAATTTATATTTATTAATGGCATATTACTTTAGGTGAACTTGAATTTCCAAAATTAACATGATTTTGGTGTGAAATTAACATATAGCTACTTGAGAAATTATGGAATGACTTAAATTATTTACTCTTTTTTATGTATGTAAGAGCTATCCACATTCAGGTTTGAATTAAGGTAGGAAATTCAAAGATAGAAGCCAAAACAAGGACACAACCACCACACTACTGTATGATCTTAAAGTATGATGGAATAGTAGAAATAAAGTAATTTACCTCACAACTGAGACCAGAGTATCCAGGCAGACAAGAACAGTTGTACTGTGCCGGGCCAGTGTCCATGCAAAAAGCACCATGCAGACAAGGACTGGAGTCACATCCCTTCACTTGCACCTCACAATATGATCCTACACAATAAGATTATTCAAGTATTTGGTCAAAGTGTAATCCAGGAACCATTTATCCAAAGATTCCTATAGTTTTATTCAGTCTCTCTGGGTAATGTGTGGCCAATAACCTGAAATAAGCAACAACTTATACCTTCTCTACTCCTCCCATTCCATTGGTACCGAAAGGAAATTTATGCAACAAGTGGCCAAATACTGTACACTTGGATGAACCATGAAAGAAATGAGGACATATGACATGAATTAAAAATAGAAAACATACTGGACAAAGTATAAAAATATAAAACCAGCTGGATTAAACAACTGTGAGAAGGCTAAGAAACAGATATTTACAAGCATTAAAATTGATATGGCTTGGAGTAACAAGAGAGACCTGTGAGGGAGTACTGGATGTATAAGGTCAGAATGGGTCAACACTGGCCCTGTTCTGTGACTGCTAAGTGGTGGTGGTGGTGGCGGCCATGGTGGTGGTATCAGTGGTGGTGATGATGGCGGAGGAACAGCAGCAGCAGCAATGACAGAATAAAAAGAAAAATTTCAGTAAAAAATTAGGATCTCTTCAGTTTTAAGAGGTCACAAGAAACAGTTAAATTCAATCTTAAGGTGTGACACTCTGCTGTGCTTGTAGAACATGCAATAAATCAGGATGTAGTCCATCGAGATCTCAGCCATGGATTTTATAATTATATTTATGGCTACAACTGCATAATTTTCTTTTTACATTTTCTGATACACATGGTCTGGTGATGGTTGCTTTGTGCAGCTGAAACGTGTAGCTGCTATCAGATTTACTATAATAAAAGTTGTGCGTAGACAGACTGTGTCCTTATGTTTGGGAATTGAATTAAATCTGAGCATAAACTCTGTAAACTGAGGTGTAGAGACACTTCTTCTTCATCAAAAGGATAAGCATACATGCTCCACATGCAAGGACATGGACTCCATTTTAGTACTGTAGGTGAATGACTGCCAAAATAAAATGTGAGTTACAGCTCTATCCTCTTCAACAGTGCATACTACATAAAGCTAACATCATGTGGTAATATTCTAAATCTTGATAAGTCATTATGAACTGTCTGCTCTCTTCAGCTAACACTGATCCTACCTATGAATCCTGGGTTGCATTCACATTGGAATACACCTGCTCCCAAGCTGTGGCATGATCCTCCATTGAGGCAGGGTAGCTGAAGGCATTCAACACCAACATGCTGTCCATCTTCATTGTAGCAGAATTTCTGTCCTTCCAGAGTCTGATTGTAACCTGGAGGGCATTTCACGCAAGGAACTAACCCTGATTGAGATACCTGCCCTGGTGGACAGGAGGCTATAAGAAAATAACATTCCATAATAAAAATGAGACCTTCAAGTTCTCAACAGGGAAATTACAGGTATGTCTGTCTATCTGTACATCAGGAAACAAACTGAAGAATTACATGCAGAAACTCTATCTTATTGTATACAGGCACTGAGACAAATAACTACAAACAGGATTGTTGAAAAGATATATATTCTGAAGATGAAATGAAGAAGATTTGAGGAAACAAATGTATATAGAATAAACAAATAAATTACTTCAAATTTATATACAATGAACCTATAACGGCCATTTTTGAAAGTACAGTAAAAAGCATTAATAAATAGCCTTATTTGTAAAGTAGATCTTCAGTAATGGAACGTCTTAAATTCCACAACACAAAAGTCCCATCATCTGGATTGTAAACTAAAGTAATTCATTCTATTCCTAACTTATTTCTGTAACTTCTATCTTTATGTTATTTTCCCCACCTCTTGCAGTGTACCCACTAAAGTACCTCTGCTGAAATTCTTTTCCTTTAAAATATAATCTTAACTCTGTCAATGAATCTGTATAGCTGCAAAGATGTTTTTTATTACATTCAGAAAAGTGCAGTTATCACATGTTCAAATCAGCATTGAATACTGAATAACTCTGAGCCATCTGTGACTGCTTACAGTTCCCATCTCATTGAAGACACCCTCTTTTACATATACCCTGAGTCCATGCCATACCACAGTGCCATATACATACAACATGAGTGGATGCATCACTTGCATTACAAAATTGTCTTGAAAAACAATAAGTAACATAAGTTTGTTACTTGAACATTTATAAAATTTATGTTTATACTTTATCCTAACATTGGGAAGAAATTCAGTTTTACATTGCAGTTAACTCATCGTATCTTTGGCACAGTGCAAAGAAGCAGATAAAAATAGATTGAATGTATTCATATGTAGAAATCCTTACACATTATAATAAAGACATCAAGTAACTGATTTCTGTACGTTGCTTTAAAAACACAAATGATTCCAAATTCTTATATCATACCAAAAAGAGTCAATGTAGCTTGCAGTACTCTGTGACTGGTTAACATAATCATGCAACTGAATTTGCACACAGTGGCTGTTGTTCTATTAAACTGCCCATCAGTTACCTTTGCAGTCACTGATGGCAGCAGAACCTCGCTTCAGAGTTGTCCAGCTGCCTGGACAGCGTGAACATTCAGTCTGGCCAGGTTTGGGCTGGTAGCTTCCATAGTCACAAGTTGTGCACGGAGACAATCCAGGTACAGAATTCTTTGAATGTTTATGTTTCCGGCCAAAACACCCCGGAGGGCAAAGGGCTAATAAAGGAAAGCAATCATACCACTGAACTTCATACATCCACTAATTACACACTACTAAAATTAACACATATACTATTACACACCATTAAAAAGCAGACATCAATATGAACAAGCGTTGTCAGGATTTACTCATTTCTTAGTTTTATTCTTATCTTCACTTTTAGTGTAAAATTCTATCTTTTGAAGCATGACTTCATGTAGTCCAACAAAAATTTGTTGATGTTCCTCTCAACCACAGGGACTTTGAATATCATGCAATTTTTTATTTATTACTGCAGTTTTGTAATTTTGAATTTGTTGCTTATTCCATGTTAGATTGTCAATTTTTCACAAGCAGATTAGCTACTTGGAGGAACAACCATGGTACTCTTAGAAGTCATAATACTCTAAACACTAAACAAGATAGCCAATGTATGCATAGCATGACAATGTAGCACATTCACATAGTGATTATACTTCCTCAGCTATCCTAACAGCCTGATACTATTTCACTCAAACAGAGCACTTTTATGGCAATTTAATGTCACTGGCAACAGTAAAACATACTTCGGTATTAATGTAATGTGCCCGATACTTTTTTTTGCAAAATTTAACCAAATTTGGAATTTCTTAACAGAGTCTTATAGAAGTCCCCAACGGCAAACTTCACGGAAATCTGTCCAGTGGGAGTTGCGCCAATACATGAGGTCAGACAGACAGAAAACTGATGGATGTTACAAAGGTAGTAGATGCTTTTTGCAACTATGCAAATGCACCTAAGAACCTAATATATGCATATGACCACCTTATCCTTTAAGTGCATGACAAAGTTTCAATTCACTCTAGACTTTAGTCTTTCTACTGTTGCGCACATAGTCTCACAGGAAGGCAGAATTCATGCATGAACTATGCAAAACACCCTATAAGGAAATTTCCCACATAATGAACTCTTTACTAGCCTACATCAGTAGGGACTTACATCGACATTCTCTCACATTCTTTGCATGTATCCTTCTTGTTGATGTCCCTGGTGGACAGGACAGACATATAATACTTCCTTCTGCAGGCTGATAATGACCAATGGGACAAGATTCACATAAGAGGGTTGTCATATTATAATATGTTCCCATTGGACACTTCACACAGGTATTGTTCTTGAATACAGAGCCAGGTGCACAGATGAATTTTGGTTTGTTCTTAAATTCTACTTTTTTAACTCTTAGTGGTTTCTTGTGATGTGACAAATTCACTAAAAGTCCCTTCCTCACTGAATGCTGAAGGGCATCTTTCATTCGATGCATTCCAGACTGTAGAATTTGTGCATAGGTATGATTCTGTTTTACCTTGATATGGCCTGGAAAAGTTAAGAGATACATCAAGAATGAATTCACTACAAAAGAAGAAATGGAAGCAACAAGAGAAATTATACTAAATACTTGTCAAACAAGATGTGACTGTATTCAGTTTATTACATATTCGTAGACAGCTCTATAGGTTTTGGGTGTTGACACCCATCATCAGGAGCTCATACAACTGTAATTACCGCTTCTGGCACTGGTCAACCGGGTCTACTACCATCCGCTCTCATTGTTGAGAGAAATTATGTGACAGGTCAATAAAAAGCAATGCTAGCAAATCAGTTTCTACCCCAAGTTGCACTAAACCCTCTAGTTGTTTGACCCCTGTCCCAAACAAACATATATTTTTCTTGAGACCACCAAAGACATAACTTGCAGGCCAATATAATTTTATTGTAGTGCATAACACACAGCCAGGTACTTAATTACAATTAGAAGTGTGCCTTACACTGATGCAACACAACCGTATGAATGAAGTGCAAATAAATATTCATACACCACATGTGGTCATGAGAAGGAGCATGGAATGCTCATGGCAAAATTTCTGGATGACAACTGGAATAATAATGTTTACAATAACTTATGCATGAAAATATTTTCCAAAAGTTTCTACTTGCCAGTTCTCAGAATAAAGTTGCATCAGATAAATAGGCAATAATGGCCCTTACACCTAACATAATATGAGAAGCACAAATAAATGAAATCACCTATCATATGGAAATGAAGTTCAATGTGTTTGTCATATGCCTTTTCCATAGAATTCTTCTTATGTGGACTACCTGTTGACTCTACAGCATACAGTGTCTCATTCACACTGACACTTTGGTTTGCAGATCCTTTTGTCATTGTCAACATTCTGATTCCTCCATTAGAGTAAGACCCATCCTATGACAGGGCATAAAAAAGGGAAACATGTTGGTATGTTGCTGATTCCTCATAATGACAATGAACTCCTTGAAAAATTATTGTAAACTGTAAAATACATGTATTAAAGGCTTACAATGGTAAGTAAAGAAAAATGACAAACAACATAACATTGAACATAACAACAAATTAAGTTGTGGGAGTAGGACGTGACAAAGTACTAACATTTCTTTGTCTCCTATTATCCCGTCTCCGTCTAATCACCACATTTGATTCCTCCTCTAGGCCTGACAGAATTTGGTCACATATTGTGACCATGTCTTCAACACGACACGACAGAGCAGCATCACAGATTTCTGCCAGCTGTTGTGTTATTTTTTCTCTCACATGACCCTCAAGCTGCAAAAAAATTTTATGGAAAATAAGATGAGGAAAATGAAGAAGTATAAACAGAAATATCACGTAACAGATGGAAAATGTTTGGGATTGATTTTCATCTTGATGTCCTAATTTTAGATCAGTCTTCTGAGATTATCCTGTCCATGACTCTGAGCCCAAAGAAGTTAACTGTTGAAACAAAGTGTTAGCAACTCTACTTTATATGACCTGCATATAATCATGGAACTTCAGACTGTCAGTAGCATACTTAATGAGAAGTTTGTTATTCCCACCAATCAACAAGCAAGACAGCTGACTCATACATTTTGCTACGAAAGGGTGTAAATAGATATGTGGCACAACGGTGCATGTAATAGCCAACTTGTGTATTTGAATTTCATACATGCAAACTTCTAGAGATTCACTGAGGATAGGGTGTATTAGCCACAATTATAAAAAAATATAGCTTAAAGTTTCTCCTAATGTGTTTTAACACGTGATGTGAGCCGCAAGACTGGCGTAACATAAACACATAAAAGGAAGTTACAGTTCAGTAACTGTTATTTATATTATGTAAGAAGAAAACTGTATTCTGCAGAATGGTGAAGAGCGCACATTTGGGCAAATGGACCAAATCAAGAAAACAAATTTGCTGGCCATGTTATAAATAACACCCTGCATTTTTACGTATGTATCATTAATGACAAATCCCTGTGGTCATTAATGCCAATACTGGGGAGGTGAGAATTATTTTAAAATAATCTTTAGAAATTTGATTAATCATACAAAAACTAAGTCACACACAGCGACTGGAAAAACAGTACAAATGAAACAAGAGAGAAACACTTTCATTGAAAACATATGATGTTTTGTCTTTGTGTTGTCAGTACTTACATTCAGCTGCCACTTTTCCATTCCTGAACTGAAAAGCAATGAAGCCAATTACTGTGACAGTTACATTTCTATGAGGTGCAACTTCAGTATATATTTTGATATGAAGAGTGTGTTGTATTGCCAATAGTACAATATATAATGATATTTTTGAGACAGGGTGGATGAAGCAATTATTCATCAAATTTTGTATCTTTTGGTTTTGTGTTCCTGGAATTAGATTAAAAAGGATGAAGGGCTGCTTTTTGCTCAACACTGCTGTAGAAGGTATGAACTTACTCTTCAAGAGCCCCACAAATGTATGACAAATATTCCTTTAAAAAAATAATTCCGTAACATCCACCTGAAATTCATGGGCAGCTTACTGATGTTGTTATTTGCAGTAAGGTAAAGGTTAAGCAGTCCCATTACAGGCCTGGACAGGCCCAGAGGGTTCCAGGAAGTTAAGGCTCCTAGATTTCATGACAACAGCACAGGATGGTGGTAGGTTGTCAGCTTTATGCACCGGCCGCCTTTATCCACAGGAAATACTCCTGGTACTCATTTCTGTTAGAGGCTGAATTGACCCTAGGGCCATAGTGCGATCAGAAGGATTTTATGTCAATGAAAAATCCACTGACACCTGCTGGAATCGAACCAGCGACCTTCCGATTTATAGCTCTCCAAAAAATACAGTAAGATTATACATATCAGTATATGTATACACCTTAAGAAAGGAATGCAGCTCACCAACCACTGTGTTTATTTAATTATCTACTTATGGACAATTTTAACGATGCTGTCAGAAGCTAAAACTATGAAGTATAAAATGTCATTGAAACATGAATTGTAAAGGATGTGGAAAGAAGCAGTCACGGCTTAATGTCAGGTACTATTTCAGCAACTTCTTGGAGGAACTCATAAAAACTAATAAAAACCTTGGTCAGGATCAAAATACAAAATATAAAAAATATACCTCCCAAATGCAAATCAGAAGTGTTAACTCTTGAGACGTGCTTTGTCCTGTAGCAGTTATAACTGCAGAAATACAGAGATGAATGCAAACTATTGAGCAATTATTATTATTATTATTATTATAAAAATAGAGCATGCAAATGCGGTGTACTAAATGAGAACAGTGAGATGAAGTATAGTGATATTAAATAAGAAACTGAGAAATCTACAATAGTTTTGATGTTTTAGAAATGGTGTAGCTGACGATTCCATTGTGCTAGTGTAGAGTGCAATGTCATATACTATACAAATGGAATCCTCAAACAAAAACTCTTATCAGGTCCATTCACAGAAGGAATTTCATTTCACAAAACTTGTAAAATTTCAAAGGATAAGTAACACTCTTACTCAAAATGCAGGTATGTGGTGGCCTGATGCCAGCACGCTCACACAGGCGCAGTACGATGGCGCCAAGCACAGACTCTCTTTGTACATGTAATCACACTTATGGTATGTACTGAACCACTGTACCTGACTGAGAAATCCTGGATCTTCACACACAGTGTTATCACCTTCAATTGTTATAGCTCCATCTTGGGATATAGAGTTTGGCAGGACTGTTACTAGAATAAAACATACGCCTATCAAGTTGTTGTAATATTTCTTTAAAAATATTAAACTTAAGTAAAGAAAATTCCTCAACACACAACACAAAAATAGGCACAAATAAAAGTCAGGGCAATAAGACTGAATCCCTACCAGCATTAGCTCTTAAATGAAAGTTGAGTTTGTTCGTAATGGCACATTGTTGAACTCAATGAGCAACCAAATACCACCCAGCCTTTATTACAAAACAACTGTCACCATTTGACATATGTTACAGTTTCATTTTAATTCTCTTACACATTAATGGTCTATATTTTTTCCATTACAGCATGTCATTTTGCAAGTGTCCTGCTTACATGCACTGCAATACAGCGGTAAGGTTGCAGGTTTAATTCCCGATGGTGTCAGTGGGATTTTTCATTGACACATTACTTCTGGCCATACTATGGTCCTGGGGTCGACTTAGCCTCCAACAGAAATGAGTACCAGGAATATTTCCTGGGGGGTAAAGGCGGCCGGTGCATAGGGCTGAAAACCTTAGTACCTTCATGTTCCAGCTGTCTTGAAATCTGGGAGCCTCAACCACCTGGGACCCTCAGGGCCTGTCTAGGCCTAAACAGGTATTGCTTTACCTTTTACATTCTTACATATTTACAACAATTCTCTACTAAATTACGAACCTAGATTTGGCACATACCTGTACAAGGTCCAGTTCTATTATTATACAAAACTAGTAACATTTACGCTTCCTTAATAGCATACAACACTAAAATTCTGAAAACATAAATGTCAGTATCTTCAAATTTAATAAATTTGTACACCATACCCATGTATGTAATTTTAATACAGAATTACTGTAATACCATGTAATAGAGATAATTATAAAACTGCAAGCTGTAAAGGACTAGTTTTGGAGATTAATACATGGGACTACACATATTCTAAATAAAAACTGAAACACATATGCCAGATGGTGTTGAATGCAGTGTAAGTTCTAAGTGGTACATGGATGCATAGTGATTGAAAACCTAATGGTATGAAAGGTTTTCATAATATTTTTGAACTATTAGTGATCACATATACATACAAAATAACAAAAACTTACAAGAACAGTCAGGGAAAGGATCAATAGTGCTGTCAGGAGCCAGCATGCTCCCATCACTGTCGTATGTGCAGAAGTAATCATGTGGCTGGACAGCAAATGCATATCCCTCTTCACAAGTCAAAGTACAATGCAACGAATCAACATTTGCAGTACAGTTCACATGCCCATTAATGGGATCCAATGGTTTTTGACACACATTCTCTGTAATTCAAAATGCAATTTAGGAATATTACAATTCTAGACTCTGCCCATATGATACTTAAAATTTAATACTAAGAGATAAACATTCACCAAACATACTTGTTACTTCACCATTGCCTCTGACCCACATCAGACCGGAGGGAAGCTGTTGATACTGGATAAACATGTTGCGGCAAGACAGCTACAGATATGTCAATCACTATCTATATTAATGATAAATAAACTGGAAATACCATATTTAATATATTCTTCCAAAATTAAGTGTGGTTTGTTATGCAATTAGCATTATTAAACCATACATGTCTCTTGAGACCCTGAAAATAGTATACTACTCTAATTTTAATTCAATTATAAATTATGGTCTACCATTCTGGGGTGCCTCACCCTACAGTAAAAAAATATTTAGGATGCAAAAGAGGATAGTTAGAATTATGATGGGCTGTAGGAAGGAAGTCTCATGTAGAAATTTGTTTAGGAAATAAAAAATATTACCTTTGATATCTCAATACATACTTTCCCTTATGATGTTCATTATAAAAAACAAAAACCAATTTAAAGTAAATTCAGAGATTCATAACATTAAAACTAGACAGCATAAAAACCTTCATCAACCTACAACATACTTGACAGGATATCAACAGGGAACCTACTACTCAGGAGTAAGGGTCTAAAATAATCTCCCTTCACACATTAAAGAGTTGTCAGATGACCCTAAGAATTTTGAATTACATTTGAAAAGGTTTTTGTACCTACACTTCTTCCATTCTTTGGAAGAGTATTTCCAATATTAAATAAACACCTACACTGGTAACTATCAACATTTCGAAGAGAGAAACGATAATCACATACATCAGCAAGTATTTTTGTGTTTTGTTATCACAATTTCCATAGAATTATATCATATTCTATCACATGTTTTGTTTTGGACTCCAATTGTACATCATTTTATTCATTTCACTACACCACTGTGACGTGTTCCCATTAAATTCCAGTGTTACTAGCGTTGGGATATATGATTATTTTTAAAGACATTTGAATATGGGTAATTTTAGACTGTTTGGCATGTTCTAAGCAGTTGGTAAAATTGATTGTTATACTGTTTTTTACTCCTGTATTTCATTTTAAATTTGTACCTCATACTATTACTATAGTCTATTTAAATTTTATTATATGCATGCTGATTTATTTATATCATTTGCATATGCCTTACTATTATGTATAAAATACTGCTCAGTATTTTTGACACAGAGCAGTAGAGAATTGCCTTCATAAAAAAACTATGTTACCTTTCTCTTATCATGTACAATATACAATGTAGAATGAATGTGTATGTTTTTAGTGATGACGTCCGTATCAAATGCAATTGTGGAAATGGATTGGCCACTCATAAATTAAATGAATCAATCAAATAATGAATGAATGAATGATTGAAACTATAACATTTAATGCTGTAGTCACTTGTTGCTGATGTCAATTAACTGTGTATCAAAATACCTTATAATTTATTCAGCACAGGCAGCATATAGAAACTGGTATACAAATGGTTGCTGGGACCATGCTAGATTCTTCACACTCAGTCTATTTATTTATCAGGTATAAACACATTTATTTACACAGTCTATTAATAGAAATATTTGGCTTGATCACAATTTCAGCAGAAGGAAAAAAGATGTAATCAGTAAGATAAAGTCATCCCTGGGTTAAAGTTGACTATATTGTTAATCTTGGGATGAGATATCAAGAAACTTGGGAACAACATGTAATTCAGAATATCAGCAGCAAAGAGCAACTACATGCTCATAAAAGCATTAATGACATCCTTCATATAATTTTTGTTTCTTACACATAAAGTATAAACACAAATATGAAAGGAACATATTTTTAAGCACAAGATGGAATATTTATAGTAAGTCTCTGAATATGACCAATGATGCATGCATTTAAATCACAGCACATATAGGCTGAATTCAAATATGTTTCCCTATGAGGTATGATAACAGGTCTAATTCAATTGAATTTATATTTACATTCAGTAAATCCAAAAGGTTACAAAACCACTGGATATAGAACATGTCAACAAAGAATATTCTTCATCATCATCATCATCATCATGTTCCTGAAGGGTTAGGTGTGTTTCCTGTTCCTTGATCCTCAAGATGAAATTGGTCCCTCCATCTCTTCCTCGGTCGCCCTATGTTCCTTCGTCCTTTTGGTTTACATTGTAGTGTTTGTTTTGGTAGTCTGTTTGTGTCCATCCTCTGTACATGTTGTAGCCATTTTTTCTGGTACTGTTTTATTTCCTTTACTATGTTCTGTGCTACCATTTTTTGCCTAATACATTGATTCTTTTCTTTATCTAGTTTTGTTATTCCAAGTAAGTGTCTCAAAAATTTCATTTGTGCTGCTCCTAAACATTGTTCCTCTCTTTTCTTCAGTACCCAAGCTTCACTTCCAAATGTCAATGCTTCTTTAGCTGTAATGTGAATTCTTAACTTTGTTTCTTTGTTCATTTGTTTTCCAAAATGTCTCCATATAGCTCTGTTATTTTGTTATATGTTTGCAATTTATCTTCTAAATCACCTCCGTATTCTGATATGCGAAACCCAAAGTATTTAAAATCTGTTACTTGTTCAATAATATTGTTGTTTATCACAATTTTTACCCTATGTATGTGGTTCCCCCACATTGCCATTGATTTTGTTTTTGTACTAGATATGGTCATTTTATATTTTCATGCTATAAGGTTCAAGTGGTGTGCCATTGTTTGTAAAACATCTTCAGATGTAGCCATTAAAATCTGGTCTTCTGCATAAAGTATCAGATTCACTAATTTCGTGTTATTTAGTTGTATACCCTTCTTTATCACTGTTTTGATTTCCTGCATTATTTTATTAATGTATGTGTTAAATAATACCAGTGAGAGGCCGCATCCCTGTCTTACTCCTTTGTTTAAGTGTATTGGTTCAGATATACCATCATTAAATTTAATTCTAATTTTTGTATTCCTGTAAATACATTTTATTGTATTCAGTAAATAATTTGGAATTTTATTGTCCATCATTTCCCATAGCTTATCTCTGTTCATGAAAAAATATTCTTCTAATATACAAAAGACATACCAATAACACGAGTATAAAACATAAGCATACAGAGACAATAAAGGATACTGGTGTATGAATATGCAAGAAACAATAGAGATTACATATGGACATAAATGGTAAACACAGCTATAGAGAAAGATAGATGAATAGATCTAATTGTCAAATTGGCATGTAACAATAGGACCAAAATATATATGTAAAATTTACAATTTAATGAAGGTTGCAAATAGTTAACAGACATTAAATACACATTCAATAACACGTTGAATAAGTATAAACTTTGAATGAATACTGAATAAACATAATAAATAGAAAAAAAGGCATTCATAGAGGTCTCAAGAAAACAAAATTTGCAAAGCCTAGGAAACCCAGTACCCACTTATTACTGTTGTTATTACAATATTCATCTAATAAATAAAAGGAACTCATATATATAAGATTTTTCAAAGCATTTTTAAATATCCTTGGATTATCAGAAAACTTTTTAATATTAATGTGACGACTATTAAAAATCTTAATACCCGAACAGTAAAATCCCTTTTGATAAATATCTAAATTTGCCAAAGGTAAGAGACGGTTAGAACTCTGTCTAGTATTTATATTACAAATTTCTGAACTTGTCAAGAACTGATCTTAATTGTTAATTATAAATATAAGTAGGGAAAATATATATTGTGACACAAGTGGCAAGATTTTAAATTTTTTATGAATAAAATTCTACAGGTGTTTCTATTCCCACAACCCATAATAATTTTAATTACTCTCTTTTGTAACCAAAAAATTTGAATACTGTGACAAGAATTGCCTCAAAATATTATTCCATAACTTGTGACAGTAGGAAAAAGGGAATGATAAATTAATAGTAAAGTCTTATGTGACATAAGTGGCTTAACAGATCTAATTACATAGCAAGAAGTGCTTAATTTAGTTGTTAGATGATCTATGTGTATTTTCCATGATAATGTACTACGAACAGTTAACTCTAGAAATTTGGTAGATAGAGCACTGGGGACTGATTTATTATTAAGACCAATCTTCATGTCAATAGATGGACTATTCCTAGTCTTAAAGTGAATACAATGAGTTTTTTTTTTAATTTAATGAAAGATAAATATTTTTAAATGAAGTGTTTATAGTTGCAAAACTATGATTATTTGAATTAATTTCAGTGATGTTTGAGTGAGTAAAGAGTATACTTGTATTATCAGCAAACAAAATAGGTGTAGATTTGTTATTTATAAACTGAGGTACATCATTCATGTATAAAAGAAATAGCAGGAAACCCAGGATGGAACGTTGTAGGACCTCTGAGTTAAAAGGAACATGGAGGGAGTATTCATGGCTTATGTTGAGATAAACTATCGTAACTTTAGCAATGAGATACTGAGAAAATTAATTAAAATCCATACAAATATAGCTTATCTTGTCCCAGAAGAAACTGTGTATCTCCCAATAGAAATCATGAGCCATTTTGTCTGGACATCAACCAAACAGTGTTTATCAGACACTTTGACAGCTCTAAAACTTTCTCACATTCACTAGACATTAAACAAACTCATGGCGCTATAATGTTATCAGATGAAGTTCATTTTCAAAGACGGAGGTAGCATTTGTTTCCAAAACGTTTGTAAATTTGTAAACGATTATATGATGCTGCATTCCAGAAGACAGTAAAATTCAGAGACAATTTATTCATATTTTAGATCACATAAAGAACTGTTACGTTAATTGTGAGGTACTCATTTAAAATCCCTGAATTACCATTAGAAGAAAATTCCAAGTACACAGTTTCTCATATTATGCTAATTAGTCAAACGTACCTTCAACTGTAATATTAATGACACAAGTTGCTCTATTTCCATAGATGTCCAGAGCAGTGTATGTGACTGCAGTTGTCCCATATGGAAATAAGTCTGTGTCAGGAATACGGGACACCTAAAGTAAAGTACACGGAACCACAAACTGTGTCAGTTACTTGTTTTGTCAAAATGACACACCAGTTTTGCAGTAAATGAATTGTATATTATGAAAATTATGGCAGCTTAACAACAGAAGAAGAAGTATAAATACTGACAAAAATAAATGAATAATGGCGATGCATCTGAAGATATTATCCAAGCAGTCAAGTTGAAATAAAAAAACTACAAAATGTCAGAAAACATCTGGGTAACCCACCAGTCAGTGGAGTAGATAAGGATCCCTCAGACCCTGCAGCATGGGGGAGGCCATGGCTTGGGGATGGAGGAGGGGGAAGACATACACAATACAAAAATTTATTGTGGGTTCTGTCAGACTGGATTCCCTTCTTCTGACAAATGGCAGTATTATGGATTCCTATTAAAAGATCTGGGAGTAACTTCGCTAATAAATGTAGAGGGGTCCCAAGTATCAAGTCACAAGCGGGGCCCCAATTTTCAAGTTGCAGGGGCCCCAAATGGATATACACTACTGGTCCTGAAGGTATAGCACCACCTTGGCACTAAATGGAGGTGAGTGGTCAGCTGCATGTCCCAGCCACGTAACCTTTAGGAGAAAGACCCCTTTCTCCATTGAACAGGAAGATGGGCGGACCCCACAACCGATACAGATGTTCTGGGGAGGAGAAAAATCTCTTGTTCTTGCTTTACATTAAATTGTGATTCTACTGACCTAAATTAACAACATGCATCCAAAGTACAGAAGTAATGTTATTAACTCTTTTGGAGCTGTCTCATTAAACATCTCCCCTCACATGTTGGCTGCTTGCAAACTCCTAACAAATCAGTATGTCATAATTTCACAGTCATGTCATAATATTTTCCTTTACAGCATGATGTTTTTCACAGGTTACAGGAAAATAATTTTGTGATCAGAATTTAAACTTCCCAGTCCTCAGCTACATATTACATAATACATGCAATTAAGTAAATACATGGCACATTACCTAAAACTGCATAACAAAATTATTTATGAAGCTTTACAATTATATGCTCAAAGAGATGTGGAAAGGTAAATCTAAACATAAGCGGGGAAAACAAATGCTTACTCTTAGAGAATTACAAGGTTTTACACTTGAACTATGTAATGTAATACTGTACAAAAATGGCAGAAATGTCTACAAAGTAACATCCACAACTGATGAGCTGGCATAGCATAGTCATTAGAGCGACTACAGGCTATGTGCTGGACAACCGAGAAATTGTGGTTTAAATCCTGGCAGAAGAGAAGAAATTTTTTTCTTCTCCAAAGCATTGTTACAGGCTCTGGGACACATGCAGCCTCTTCTTCAGTGGGTGCTGGAGGTAAAGCAGCCTAAGCCTGAAGCTGACCACTCACTTCCATCTAGTTCTAGGGTTATGAATGAGTGGAGCTCTTCCTCCACTCCCCATGTGCTGTCATAATGCGCATAGGAACAACTTTACTTTTTACTTTACCAACTCTACCCATTTCCTGCTCACTTCTAAACCTTATTGCTAGATAGGCAACATAGGAGAAACTGTAGGTACACATTTTGAAAAATCACCTCCCATTGTGTATACAGATTTTACCTTGCATTCATTTCATTTTTCAGTAACAGTTAATAAGGTTGTCACTAAGCAGAGCATAAATTAAAATTAGCCATAAGAACTTACTGGAAAGCATTATTAAATATTTGTGAATGAACTCAAGTCCCATTCAAAACAATATTGTGAGACAACAAAACATAATTAATTAATATCACCTTAAGAGGCTTCCCAGAATTGTCATGGAAAAATGGAGGCTCCCAGGTGAGAGTTCCATTATCCCCCGAATCTAGAAGAAAAGTTGGTGGGGACTCACAGCGATCAATAAATGGTGATTCTCTGTCTGCAGAAACAAACAAACCAGAATGCAATTAAAAAATGTTGCAATCTGAGTGAGTAAAATCACCATCAGTCTCAGTACAACTATCTTTATTAGACAAACACTCTGTCTAATAGAGCAATATGTTTTGACCTTAAATTAGGCCATCTTCAGGCTATAAATCTTTAAAAACACACTGAGGAAGACAACATACAGTTGCATACATAACTGTTGCTCTTTCAAGAGTTAGTATAAAATAAAAGAATTTGAAATGAAATAATATAGACTAGGATAACAAATGTTGGATTGGAGGTATTAGATCAATTATTTGCAAAGTGAACTTGATCTAAATTTATGTAATACCTCCAATCAACATGTTTCATCCTATTTTATATTATTTCATTTTAAATTCTTAGCCATTTGTGAATTAAGTACTGTATCACAAGATTTTTATTATAGTGGTATGTTGATTTAAGATTCTATGTGCATTATGTAAGTACTCTTGAATTGTTTTTAAGTTCTGTCTAGGTACATTATGTACGTATGCATTGATTGTGTTTTCTGAACTGATCACATTTCCTTGTATAAACTTGATTTGTCTTATATATGTATTATAATCATGAATCACTATTTTATGTATCTTATTGTCAAGACTCATTTTGTACTATGCCTGTTGTTATCTAATGACAAGTTCTATATCCACTGTGGGGAATTTCTGGAATACTAAATAAATTATTATGATTATGATTACTTTATTTTACTTCTTAAAACAGCAATGGTTTGTTATATAATTACATACTGACTTCCCCAATATGTTTTAAAGATTAAAAGGCTGAATATGACCTAATTTAAGGCTGAAACATGTTGCTCTATTAGGCGGATAGGCTCTTTGTCTAATAAATAAGATTGTGTTGAGACTGCTATTGACATTACTCATTCATGTTACTGACAAACAACAGGATGGCACACATAAAAATATAGAAAACCTTTGCCCTTCTCAAATGGACTGCAAACAAATCTTCTGTATGTATATAACACTGACACTATCACCACTAGTTCCAAAGAACATAGTAATTTTGCTAATGTCACTAGCATTCATACTTTGGTATTGATCATAATAGTTTTAACAATAATATGGTAATGCAGTAATGGAATTGGTGCTGGTGGTGGTGATGACAATGATGTAAACATTCATGTAAAAGCAAATAAAGATTTCTTACCTTCAACTGTGATGGTGAAGTTGCATTTGGTCTTATGGTGAGAGGCATCAGTGGCCACATAAGTGACAATCATTGTACCAATCTTAACTTTCATTGGCTGTCGAGTAGCAGGTCGTGTCCATACAGTGGGAGGACGGCCATCATTATCTATAGATAGAATATAATTCAACACATCCATAATATATCCATGCCCACTTATATATCTAGAATTTTTTTTGTCCCAAATTATGAACATCAGAGTGCGCAGCACAGTTTCTGATTCGGTAGTTTCAGTTTAGGTACCAGTGTATGGTGGTCAAGTATGATTTCAGTGATTCTGATAAGGTTACTTTCAGTAATAAAGTGTTAATGGGTTTTGGAAAATTAACTGTTAATCTGTGGAGAGAACAAATAGGCATAGGCTTAATATGCAATACTGTCTAAGCACAACACAGCATCAAACACAGCTTTTTTTTTCAATTTCTAACTTACCAGTTGCAACTGGCACTGCCCAGTTGACAGCTGCATAATCTTCATCAGGATCTGTCCCCACTACTATATTTTCTGGACACTGAATCTTTGGTGGTGTAATATCTAAGAAAAAATAGCCAATATTCATGTCATATAAAAAAAAAAAATCTTCCATCAACGGTGGAATTCAAGTACGTTGGCAAGTAATGAAAATTCATTAACAAAATAATGTCACTGAAATAATTTCATTACACTTATACTGCATATGATTAAACAATGATCGTCATATACAGTGATAACTGTCACCAAATTACAAGGTTTACCAAAATATCCCAATACAAGCTGGAAGGTTCAAATGCCAAATGCATAAAGACACTAAAACACAGGACAATAGTTCAAAAGTCATGTCAGTAGTTGAAGCACATTTATTATTTATAAATCACATAAGAGTAACAAAAATTTATATTAGAGTGATAACATCGTTTAGCAACAGAAACATGTAGTAGACTAACCAGAGCTACGTTATTCATTTACTAATTTATAATTTTGCAGAAACTTGAAACCATAAAAGTTATTTACACTGCGGGTCACCAATGATCTCATATCACAATGCAGTAGAGAAATCCCGGATGCTTAATGAAAGCAACAATTCAACTTACCGACACAGGTATTAACTTCCCGACCTGTCCACTTGCCTACTCCCCCACATGCCCGAGCTTTTGGGCCCTTCAGCTGGAATCCTGTTGCACAGGAAATGTTGCATCTGGTCCCGTAAACCTGTTTATTTGTTCCACATTCTACTGGTGTATACTCGCCATTAGAAACTGTGGCCAGTGGTGGACAGAACAGTGCTAACAAATCAAAATATGAATTTCATCAATCAACATACCATTGAATAACGTATTACACAGAAGTGAGGTGCTTCTCAATTAGAAAATGTTATTTTCCCTTGTATTGAGTCCATAACATGCTTTGAAATAAGACTGAAACACTATCATTACTTTGGTCAATAAAAGTTATTAGTTTTAATATAAATAACACATCAGAATTATTGGCAGTGTTGTTTTTAATTATAACTCAAAATCTGTATCTGATTTTATTTAAAACTGTAATACAAAATTATGACCTTGTGGTGCTTCCTTTCACTCAACAACAAAACACATCTTACTTCAGAACATAAATTAGCTACACAAAGACCAGCCCAAAGTTCATATTTGGTACAGGCACCATCCTATCCAAAATGGTACTGAGAGACATGCAACATTCTACCCAGTGGATACCACATGCAGTTGCCCTGAGTTTTAGGCAAATTTAATGCATGTTGCATCTAATGTCAAGGTTTACATCTAAATGGCATGGTACTAGAAGAAGAGAAAATTTTATTTTCTCAAATAACATAGCTTTCATTCATTCATTCATTCATTATGCATTATGTCAATCCATACAAGGTCACCCAACCTATAGGATATAGAGCTTGTCATGATACTAATGTAATATGGAAACAAAATAATTGTATCATAAAGTGCATCTTATAGTAAATCCTACAAAACACAAGAAGTAAAAGCACAGTCCCAATTTCCTCATATGTATGTAGTATATTTGCCATAAGTCATAACTGAATGCACACAAGACAAATATAATATTCCTAAATCTTCTCTTGACAATAGAGATGTAACAGTTTTAATAGCAAAGCATGCTGTTCAGTTTACTTATTATCAGTCAAACCACCACAATTCATTGATCCTTAACATGACCTAGGGGACCAATGTTGAAAGTATAAGAAGTCTACAAACCCATACAACATATACAACAACACACATGCATAATCATTAGTGATTTGAATTAAACAGTAATTGAACAGCAATAAAATAATTCATAGTATTGTTAAAAATGTAATAATAAGAACCAAGGTCCTTATTTCCAGCTATAATACTTCTCCAATGTGTAAAAAGAGTTTGTAAAAAGAAATGATATTTTAGAAATATCATATGATAGATGTTTAAGGGTTGGTGGAAGATGGTTATAGATTTTGATACCAGAATACCACACTCCTTTCTAAAATACTGCCAAATCTGCTGCAGGAATATGTAAATCATAATGAGATATTGAACTAAAACTATGAACATCCAAGTTTGTTTTGAAAAAGTCTTTATTCTTAACAACAAACATGAGTAGAGAAAATATGTGTTGAGACTGAAGAGGGAGAATATATCATTTTTTAAATAAATCTTGACAACAATCCTTGTTACCTGAGTTCATAATAATCCTTATTATTCTTTCTTGGATTTTAAATATGATTTTACTATGAGTTGATATACCCCAGAATATGATACCATACGATACGATTGAATGGACTTTTGAGAAATAAACCATCTTTAATGACTCAAAAGACAACAACGGTTTCAAAGATCTGATTATATAAGATACTTTGTTTAGTTTTGGTAACATTTGATCATTATGGCTATGCCATGATAAATTATTATCAACCACCAATCCCCAAAATTTTGTGCTATGTATACTGGAGATTTGTCTGTTTTCAGATGATATGTGTAGGTCCGTTGCATCAGTATGAGTATTTTTGGTTACGAATTGAAGGAAATAAGTTTTTTCCAGATTTAGTAATAATAGATTACTATTAAACCATCTGTTGAACTGTAATATAGCAGTATTTAAGTATTTTTCAAACATTTGGCTATCAGAATTAGTAATTATCAAGCTAGTATCATCTGAATACAGCACTGGGTTCAAAAATCAGATATTACATTTGGTACATCATTAATATATATGAAAGAAAAAGCAGGGGACCAAGTAGGTATCCCTGGGAACATCCATCTGTAACAGATTCCAATTTGGTGTAGTATTTTTTTGAATCAAGGTCTACCAGTACTCTCTGATATATATCTTGTAAGTAGGGTTTCATTAGATTATTAGCTTTTCCAGAAATATCACAAAATTCCATTTTAGACAGCAGGATGTCATGGTTGATACAGTCAAATGCCTTATGAAGGTCACAAAAAATACCACCAACTAACTGTTTATTGTTTAATGCTGTCAGTATATTCTTGGTCAGCTTATAGGATGCAATGTCTGTTCATGATGCATGCCTGAAACCAAACTGTTCATTAACGAAAATATGATTATTACTTTGACATAGTGATTTACTGAACAAAAAAATGAAACAAACTTTTGTCATTCTAGAAATCAAGTTAAATGCTATTTTATGCACAAAGATCTACTTTCAAAGATAAATGAAGAAAAGGTTCATTCAGCTTGTGACAGACTGTACTTTTAATAAATTTTCCATTTTTGGTGTTTGATAAAACATAATTTTAAAGACAGCCACAGGAAGAAAAGATTTTTCTTAGAATTAAAGTACTTTGAAGATGGGACCAATGCGTTATCCTGCAAAGTTGGTAACCAACTGCCAATCCTAAAGAGTGAAGACCTCAGAAAGAGATTCCTTTGTTTATAGTTGGCAGATGACTCACGTTTGCAGGTTGTATGTAGACCATCCCACCGTGCAAGGGGCAAGCAGTTGCGATGTCTGGAGCCAATGAGAGTGTAGCCAGGCAAGCAGGAAAACTCACATTCAGTGTCAATAATATAGTCATCACTGGAACACATCACAGCACCATTCTTAGGCGCCTTGGGAGCCGGACAAGCCTTCACTGTGAATCAATATCAATGTTTAATGTAACTTCTACAAATTTTTTTGTGCTACCGAATACACTAACATAATAATATTGTGTGACTACAGATAACACTTTTGCTTCATCTGAAGGCAAGGAGACATGTTAATTTACTGATTTAAAGTAAACTTATTTAATCTTTGATAAGAATGAATGTACCAGTGTACGCACGTTACAAATGCTGTGTGGCATGTGCCCACACCAACACATTTTTTACTCTCTCTGTCCCACAAAATATAATCATATGTGTAAGTTGGATATGCTGCGTACAGAATGATATTACCTGTTATGTTTACCGCTTTTCAAGCCCTGTGCTCTCTGAATGTGCTGTAATCTGTGATTTTATCTAGAATCTTCTGAACAGGTTTGGCCAAGACAAAATTTGGCACCCTTATTCTTTAAACTCTTTAGCCTAAGAAAGGGCTAGCACACATTTTTCAGACTATGTATCCAAATGCGTATAATTTTTGGAAAAATTGTTTTGTGTGTGGAAAACTGACTTTACTAGAACCATATTTCTGATAATGTCAGTGAAATCTTAGTGCTCCTTATAGGTTGTTGCCCCATGCAGCTGCCTGGCTGGCCACCTCTTAGTCTGGACCCGCTTTGGAAGTTTACTGTGAAAAAATCTGATTCTGCAATTCACTTTTCAAATGGTTAAAATCATATGACTTCTTAGCATGGAAGGTCAACTAATGGGAACATTTAAACTAGTGGCACAATGTAGCAAGTAAATGTGTTGCATAGAGCAACACTAAAGTGTAGTACTACTATCATCAATTCAATTCAATTCAGTTCAATTCATTTCAATTCAATTAATTTAATCCACATTGTCAATGTGTGACATTTTATTTAGTACTCAATTTAGTGCAGAATAACTGTAATTACCATTCTCACCATAACATATTTCAGTATTATATTTCCATATTTGTTCTTCCAAGAAGCTGATGTATGTGTCCTGTAATCATGTATTATGGTTATCAGGTAGGAGAAAAAGAAAAGTGCAACAGTAACTGCTCTTTACTGAGCCTTACCAACACATTTGGCCTCCTGTCCAGACCATGTCCCATCATCTTGACAAAGGCGGATGCTGGACCCAATAAGTTGATAGCCAACACGACACCTCACTCCACAAGCTGCATTCAGCACATTTCCACATGTCTTTTTCACAAAAAAGCCCTTCAGGGGAGCAGTCAGCTTTGGGCAGGTGATCACTGCATTGGAACAAATGAATGTAAACATCAATCACCAGCAAAATTTTATACTATCAGAAGTCCATGTGCCCATAATTGCTCAAGTATTTCAGTGTCTACATGTTAAAAATTCTCACGTAATTCTGTATTGGTACCTGAAAATGATGTTTGTGTACTATAAAATGGAAATATTCTAATGCAGAAATTCCTGAAGTACACCATAAAATAATAAATTACTCTTAGTATTAAATGCTCAATAAAAAGTCGTTAATATTATTATTACTATGATCTTCAATTTCATTACATTTGTGTGCATTTTCTGAAATATATTTGTCTAGGTTCCTTGAACACAGTATTCTCTGCACATTATGACAAAGTTCTTCCTAGTAAAACTTCCAAATTGCATACTCTTTACAAGCATGGTAAATGTGATACATCCAAGATATGAAGTTGATTTAGGAAACTTGTGTTATTAAAAATTACAAAAGATTATGCAAAATTTTATCATTCCCAGAGACATAAGAATATCTGACCAAAACAAACGTACTATGGTAAAATCATTATTAAGATTTGTTTTGGGAACAGTGGAATTCAATATTAAAGAGGGAAATTTGGGATAATTTACTGTGGATGACTGAAACTGAAGGTTATATTATGGACAGTCTTAAAACGAGAAACATTAAGTGGAAAGTCTCCTGTACTTGGCACAAACTTGGTAAAAACACACACACACACACAAAAGATATCATAGTTTAATTTCTTTACTTTACATTATAGTATAGACTGTTCATTCATCAATAAATACTACAGACTAAGGCAACTCTATTTCTTACCTTTGCATTGATCACCACTGGCAACAAAGCCCTTCTTGCAATGACATTCCTGAACAGAAGCAGCAGACCCAACAGTCACATGGTTGGGGTCTGGACAGGGTAGACACAGAGAAACATCTCCAGGAACTAATCCCAGTGAGTATGTTCCATTTGGACAAACTGGAAACAAGGAACATTATAGAGTTAGGCATCATATTCTAAACACTGATGTTGGAATAATTTGGTATGGACTGGGCACTTCTATGAAGATTTGCAACAATAAAATACAAATGATTGATTATCAGTATTGCATGATTATACATCATCATAAAATCGAGCAAAACACTGCAGCAGATGGAGATGCATTGTTCTCTGCTTCAGTCCACTACTTGTTATATCTGACACTCCTGTGTGAATCATGAAGTGAAAGTTTACAGTGGAAAGTTAAGGAAACACTTAAAGGTACATGATAATGTGTGTGTAGTAGAAGTGGACAACAAGCGTGAACTCTACACAAGACATGGACTACATATGAACTTAAAAGGTAAAGAGCTTATAGCACATAAGATCATAAAGACGATCAAAGCTATGTTAGATAAGAAAAAGAGTGTACCAATTAAGC
>Ga0136643_10001616_pt1 | contig 27870 bp, 19 predicted proteins | sample TergutLab28metaG_FD_96883 | JGI IMG/M metagenome (GOLD analysis project Ga0136643, IMG submission 96883) | Labiotermes labralis P1 segment gut microbial communities from Petit-Saut dam, French Guiana - Lab288 P1 (version 3) (version 3) | ecosystem: Host-associated > Arthropoda: Insects >... | reverse complement strand
TGAAGATTCTAGAGACATTACCCAGGGAGTGAGACAAGGATGCCCACTATCACCTGTTTTGTTTAATTTATATTTGGATGAAGTCATTAGGATTTGGTTCCAGAAACTAAAATTTAGTAAGTATTTCAAAGAGTTAATTTTTAACACACTACTATTTGCAGATGACCAGCTTATTATTGCTGACACAGAAGACAATTTGCAAAGGGCAGTTTATTTATTGTATAATATATCCAAAGCGTATAATTTGGAAATTGCCACAGGCAAGACGAAGGTATTTGGTTTTATTGGGACAGAACACCTAAGAGCAAAAATAATTATAAGGGATGAAACACTAGATCAAGTCAGCCAATTTACGTATTTAGGCTGCAGTATATCCTACCAATTTTCCAATGGTGTGGAACTTAAATTGGCAAAATTTTTACAATTAATTGGTACTATTAAGAGGACTATTTTCAGGAAAGTGAGAACAGAAACCATTTTGAAATTATACAACACTCTAGTTTTGCCTACATTTTTATATGGGTCAGAAAATTTGACTTTGACAGCCTAACAGAGACGAAGAATTGAGGCGGCAGAAATGAAGCTATTGAGACCTCTGGCTGGTTACGCCTACTATGACTACAAAACAAACGACTCCATTCACCGCGAAATACAGACAGACTGCATACTAGACAAGATAGATGAATACAGAAGGAACTGGCTTGTACATATACAAAGAATGCCACAAAACCGAATCCCTTTAAAATCATAACTTTACAGCCCACAAGGAAAGAGAACAATTGGGAGACCAAAGAAACGATGGAGAGAACAACTGTAAATCTGGAGACGGAACAGGCCAAATGGCCCAACCCTGTATGTTTATGATGATGATGATGATTTTAAGCTTTCGCCGTGTTCTGTATGTACTATGTTTTCTTTTGGTATCCACCTGCCTATGAAGATGGAACTGATAGAGGGTTCTGAAACGTCGGCTATTAGCACTGTGACGCTGGGGAATTACCCAAAAGAAAACATATTACATAATTTCTATTGATTTTAAATATTATGTTCTAAACATTTTGTCATTAGGATAACTGTAACATAACACTGTTTTGCAACTGCATTTGTATATATACAAATATAACTATGCATTCCATTACTCACGTAATTTTAAATCACAAAGCCCAATTTTATTGGTTTTTTAAGTCCATCTAAAGTAATCTAAAATTTTATTTTTCAAAATTCTATTGTACTAGTCATGAGCCGATTTCAGTGGCTAATTTCGAATGAAGGATAAATCGTATAATCGTAAAATATTTGATACAGTCATGACTACAAAATATGTGTTTTTAAAATTTCCACTTGGAGGAGGGGTTGCAGCCCAGCAGCGGGGGGAGGGGGGATGCGCACCTGCATCAATTAATTCAAGTACCATGGTATATGACACCGTGTCGGAGGATAGTTTTGTTCCCAAATTTAGGATCGACGAAGACCGAGTCACTGGTCTTTGTCGGCTTATACCCTGGACACAGAGGTAGCAAGCTCCTTCGAAACGTCGATAACTAACAGTGAACCGGGTATTAAGTTACAATATCCATCAACACCACTGTGAGAACCTCAAATTTCGCAGCGTCATTCTGAACAGCCTGTGGACCATGAATTTAATCCGGAACCACCAGTTTTGAAACAGGATGATGAAGATTCAAGACTTCCATTATGCTACCCTGTATCTAGAAGTAAGTAGTGAACAACGTTACGGAGGAAGTGTATTACCTAAATTTCAGAGTGTGACATTGTCACTCTTCTTGCAGTGTTAGACTCTGAAGATGGAGGCAGTATCGTTTCGTCGGAACGTCAGTAACTACTGAGCGGTCCATGACGGTAACATTCCCGAAAACTTGTATCTTCGAGATTGTAGTAATGCATAATGACGACTATGAGTAAGACAAGTGTGGATGATGGAGGAGCTGGAGGGGTATGGAGCTGATATTCTCACTTCTTAGAAACCAACTTGTCTGGGCGTCCGGAGAGCAGGGAGGACGAGGCGGAGGAGAAGGATAGCTTGCAGCAGTGAACGAGCACTGCTGCGGTTGGACGTGTCGTCGTGAATGCATAGATCGTGACAAAGACGAGAGTAGGAGGGTCGTTAAGGCCATTGCTGCATCACGCTGGCTGCTGGAAGCATCTTTGGCCTGCAGCATTTAACGACTTTTGGGGTTTCCCCAACCAGCAGTAGGAAATAACGCACTTTCTTTCGATTGTAACCGAACTTTACTGTGGCCGGTGGAGGTTCAGTTAAAAACACACACACAAAATTTGACGGAGGTCCGCCCAGTAAGAGCCGAGTCATCCGTGCGGACGGACAGACGGGACAAACATGAAAAAGCTACCAGTCCTTTTCGTAATCCTTTTAAAAACGCTCCTAGAATGGAGAATTAAATAACTTTAAATCATTAAAATAAATTTATTACACAAATTTAAAAATATCTGTTTAGCTTGTCAAATTACCTTGGAAGCCCTTAACAATAGGCGGCAGGTTGGATCTGCCAGTATAGTGACAATCAAGCAGTCGTAGTGACATTCCCGTAGATATTTTTTTGTTATGTACAGTACCAGTATTGGCTCTGGTGCCACTTCTTCCGGAACAAAGCCGATACACCGGACACCGATCATTCACTGCCGTCTAGTGCTCAGATTGAGGCGAATCTCCACTTTCTTGAAATGTCTTTATGGCGTAGAACCTTGTGTCTAAATGATTATTTTTAAAACAGACAGTATTTTAGAAACAGTCATTAAAACATCTTTACAGTAAATCTAAAGTCAGCAGTTGCACATGTCACTGAACAACACGTTCATCAACTTCTGTATATACACAGCATCTGGCTGCTTAGAAAAGGCACTTAAATCCGAAAATTTAATGTTGACAAGACGTAGCAAGAACGCCCCTTTATGAATGAGTACAAATTATTTTCTTCCGAATCATGGTTTATATCCCGGTCACTGTTGGTGTAGAGGTAAATTAATTTTGGTAAATAAAGCACTTAGAAAATGTCCACTGGGAAAACCTAAAAGTAAATAAGATTTTTTATGGAGATTGACAATGGTGTTGGTTAAGTTAATAGCAGTAAATCTGAAAGTGCTGCAGTTTCCACAAAATGTATAACTCAGATTATGCTGCTTTGTTAGTGTTTTCAACGGCTTCCAATGTTCCAAATATTTGCAATGTCTCTGATGCGGAAAGCGAACAGCCGTTAGGTCCTTTAACGGGCATTTTTGTAAACAGTTTGTGGATTTATCAGAGAAATGCAAGACCGAGAAATTCCGTTCACTGGTAAGATTTCTGCATTAAAATTTGCAACTAAAGTATCCTGTTTGGCCAAGGAACGGTGCATTCCCTAACTGCTCATTTTGAAACAAACACGTGGCAACAGTGTTTTGAAAGGAAGGGAACATATGTCAGTCTTTTAAGCTGCATGCATATCTCTTTTTTCGGTGTTTTGACCATTTTAGGACCAAATGTCAATTTTTCTTCAGTACCGCCCTATTCATTTAAACCCTCCTTGGTTCCATCTCCATTTACGTACGCAACAAACACACCGGCACTATTTTCACTGTTTAATTACCTGCTCCAAGTTTCTGAATACGGATTCGTGTTCTAAACACACCTACAATTTTACTAACACAGTAATAATACCTGTTTTCATTAGAAATTTTATCTCTGACCCGTGGTTTTGAAATTTAGTGTTACTTCCCTTTAAGTACCTGTGGTTAAGCAGGAATTTTAACAATACAGACCTGCAGACATCCTGCAACGGGATGATGATTTTTTCTCCCACACTTTTCTTTCCGTCTTAGCTTTCAGGAGATAAAAAATGCCAGGAACTTTCAAATTCGAATACTACCGTCCCTTAACCTGAAGTATTTGGGGGTAGTATCATAAAAATGTGGACGGATAAAGAACAAGACCACAAAGTGCTCTGAATGTTCATATGTTTGGTTTTTACGGAACGTATGAAAAGCAGCACATGTGCACTGGCCTTTATTCCGCTGTATTTATGTATACAGCTGTTAAGTCTGTTTTATAAAAGAACTGCAGGAAAGCAGACAAATTTGATGTTTCGCCTACCTCCCGAGCTTCTGTAGCGTATTATGTATTGTGCGGTCCGGGGTTCGGATTCCAGAAAGGGAAAGATATTTTTTCTTTCCCCAAAACTTACAGATCGACTCCAGGGCCCACCCAACCTACTATTCATTGGGTACCGGTTTTCTTTCCCAAGGTTAAAAGCGGTCGAGGCGTGAACTTAACCACTCAACTCAATGTAGTGCCGAGGTTATGAATGAGTGAAGCTATACCTCTTTTCCCCCTGTATGCCTTCATGGCATTGACAGGGACAACTTTACCCCTTCAGCAAAGTACAAATAAAGATTTAATATCTGCAACAAAGTGTAGGATATCGGAAGAAATATTCTAGGCTACTATATTTAAGTTATATTTGAATGAACATTCTGAACTTAAGATCTGATCAAACCCCTTGCAAGATATCACCACACATTTCATCATAAATGTTTGAAGACCTAATTGTGCCACGATAAACCTTCAAGCTTGTATGACATCAGATGCCTCGAAAAGAGGACGAATATTAACACGATAAACATGAATCCGATAGGTGTCAAATGTTTCGTTGGATTTGTACTAATAATTATGTAGGCCTTGCGAAAATGAAGTCCTCGAGTTCAAATTCGGATCTGAGCTGAAGTTTTCAATATTTTAGTAATGCTGTATACGTTAAATTTATCCAAAGCCAAATTATTGCGTACGGACGCACAAATTTCGCGAAAATTTCAGCCATATCAAACTTTTGATTATGGAACTAAGACATTACAGAAAGTTCTGTGACATAGTAATGGCAATATTTTGGGGATGCACCGTTCCTTGTTTCACCAGCTCGCCACGGTGAGGCACAGGATGTGAGCGGGACCTGAAACAAACAAAACAGAACACAACTAAAAACACAAAGGCGCGTTTCGCGAGTATGCGAAACCGCAAAAACACTGTAAAAGCACTAATATATACGCTTGTAAATAAGAACACTGTGAAAACAGAAAACTTACCTGTGATGTTCAAAATCTTGAATGTCTTGGTGATGTGTCTTCATGTAGGTACAACGAGGTATTTAAACATAAAATTCTGGCTTCAGCAGATTCTTGCCTACGGAAATCCTGCATGCTATCTATTATTTGTTCATTTCGGTTACAATCCTTTAAGAAGCAGGATTGTGCAATGAACGCTGAAATACAGCTGTATGACTTTTACCATCGCGGACGAAAACACGGTATAACGAAGCGTTCAGTTATCATTTCAGATCAATTAGGTTACTCGTCGAAAAAACGACGGCGCGATGATTTCTTTTGTTCTAAGGACAACGTAAATTTTTCAATTCAAAGTTTCTTTCGGCGTGGGAATCGAAAAAGTTTACGGGAATGGTCCATCTGTTTGCCATGTGGATGCAACGTATTTTAGGTGTTACCTGCAGCGATCCATGCTATGTCCTTAATGTTTACAACCCTCCCTGGTACTTGTTACATATTTAAATTGTTGTAGCCCTCCCTCCCTGACGCCTGAGCTAAGAATAACATAAATTCTTACATATTTGAACAGTTCTCCGTTCAAAAATATTTCCTTTGGTAAGAAAATAAAAACTTTAGTAATGTTTATCAAAATGATATTTGGACAAGAAAAGGAAGACAAGCACTCAGACAACAAATAAGTAGTTAACATTCGTCATCGCAGTAATAACTCTAAAGCCACGAAGCCTGATGGCTAGTGACAGACCTATACAATAATAACGTATTCAGCTCGGTATTTGTTCGACGCTGTTTTTGAACATCACGAAAATGTTAACAGTAGATTCCTATAATGCTTTTCTTCAGCATTATTACAACAGAATGTCGACGGATTCTTATACTGATACTGCAAATGCAATGCAGCGAGTTCAAAGGACGCTCCATTCATGTCGTAAATCAGACGCTAACACAAACGCCGTCAAATAAACGAAGTTCCGCTTAGTTAGCCTGCAGGCTAAGGAAAGAAATTTTCCGCGGTGGTCAGAAACCCTGCCTAGTGTAATACACTCTGGTATAGGAATATCCAAAACTAAAATATTCAGTCAATCTTAGGTCAGTTAAATTTTCAGTATGTAAAACCTTTACAACTCTGACCACCAAATGTAAATTTTGTTAACAGTACTTTTGATTCTCCATTCCCAAAAATGTACAAGAATGACAGTTGTCCGTGACTCACCGTTCGTTGCCGGCGGTGGCGCCGTCCCTCCATGTATGGGACCTACCTTTGTTTGTCCATCGATGTAACCGTTTGCATGTTGCTCCTCTTGCGATGATCTTGCGTTTGAAGTCCTTCTTCGGATGCATACTGTTGCAATCCTTGGATTGTTGTAACCGTTGCTTTATCATTGGACCGCTATCACTAGCACTAGCACTTAAAGAAGTCGTTGCAGACGCTTTCCTTTTTAGATCGCACTTCATTAGACACGAAAATTTTAAAACGAACACTGAGATTTCGCGGGTACACTCGAAAAAAAAAATCACTAAAAACACAATTTGACATTATAAAGTACATCATATATTTTAAAGATACGTGGTATAAGAATTTTCATTCACTGTAAGACACTCCATAAAATGATATTTTTTTTTATATTGGGTGCACAAACATTTCCGACAATACGAATTTTTAATTTCGGTTCACAAGCACTCCTGAAACATAACAATTTTTATATTTGGTTCACAAGCAATCTTGGAAACATGGCAGTTTTTATACTCGGTTCACAAGCGCTCCCGAAAACATGACAATTTTTATTTTCGGTTCACAAGCACTCCCGAAAACATGACATTTTTTATGTTCGGTTTATTAGCACTCCCGCAAACATGGTAATTTTTATATTCGGTTTTCACAAGCAGTCCCGGAAATATGACAATTTTTATATTCCGCTTTCACGCACTCCCAGAAACATGAAAATTGTTTATATCCGGTGTAAAACACTCCCGAAATCAAACTAATTTTTGTATTCGGTGCAAAATTAATCCCAGTAATAATGAGCCTGAAATTTTTAAGCCACACGAATCAATTGCTGCCGGCCTGCGTGCCTCCCTATCGCTCTCATGTTCATCTAAAGAGTTCAATTTTCATTGTTTTCGACAGCAAACATTTAGAGAAATGGCATTTATCAAAATTTATTTTCATAGACTGATTTAATATTAATATTGAATTTGAATCAACAATGTACGAAACTGGAGATAGTTAAAACACATTCAACAAGCTTCAAATAAATATTAGTGTAAATTAGAAACAGTAGCAATAACTTACTTAGCGAAAACAATATGTCAAAATATATTCTGGGTCCTAAACAACATAATATTAGAAGGTGAGTGGAGTAAATTACGGATCTAAAAATCTTGTAACAAATTCTCCAAATCAGAAATTTGTTACGATACGCTGAACGTATTCTTAGAATTGGCGACGCGACATGCATACTGAAGACGTTGCAGAAACCCATACAAAAATGGTCACGTACATACAGTATACTGGAATATAATACTAAATTGGAATAAGACTGCCACGGCGTGAATTGGATGCACCCCATTCAAGACGGTGAATGGCTGATTTCGTCCTAGTGACTGTGGTGCAGCGTCTTCCTAACGGGGAACTGGACTGTCAGTACTCTAGTATTTATGACGACCTACTATTTAAAATTACTAATACGTAATATGGTGTATGATATATATATATATATATATTGCAATAACTAAATACACGACGCGGAGTCCTTAAGAAGCTAATAGAGCCTCAGTTAGAAATAAAATTCCCCGGATTTTATTGAGCCTGAAGATTTAATTTTATGTTAATAAAAATAATAATAATAATAATAATAATGTATTATAAAATGACTAACTCTGTGGTGCAGATTCCTTCTTACGAAGGCAATAGTTTCTCAGCCAGTCATGAATTCCCCGAACTTTAGAGAACCCGCAGGTTTAATATAATAATAATAATAATAATAAACATTCCTTGAATCTTAACGTTTTTGGGACTACCTTCTGATCAGATCCCCTCTAAATTAACTTAATGTATTATTGACATTTTCGTCCTGTATTGAACTCTGCTAAGCAACTTCCTAGTTCCATAACAAATGTTAACGATACAAAAAGTTAATCTTCACCCCAAAACATGACATGAAGGCATGGAAGTGGGGAGTGAATGTAGAGCCATATCCATTCTGAACCTCGGTTCCAGATGCCAGTGGTGTTTTATTGGTACGACGTAATCTTTTCTGGTAAGCTACTGCCTCGTTCGTATTCAGCCATTTTTCTCTTACGACATCCCTTCTTGTTCTTGTTTCTGAACAGCTCGGCAGTATACGCTTGACAACCTCTTGGCGTAACATAAAGTGCATTTTTGTATTGCTTCTAACTGCTTCCAATTTCCATACCGCTGCTAACAGCTATTCCGTTTGTTTCGTTCCTAATATAGCATTCTATATATGGTCTCTTACCCGAACTGAAACGCATACCTCTATACAGTGCTATAAACCATTTGTCTGGGAAATTTTGCGGTGAACGACTTTGGAATTGGACGTGACTTTCCGGAAACACGTTGTGGAAACTGATCAGGCTGAGAATGTCTCATTCTAAGGTATAATAATAGATTCTGTGAAGCTGAATTTTCGGGAACATTTCACAACATACACCAATTTGCTGTCCGCTGAAGACTGGTCTGGGGAACTGGTTTAGTGTTGTGTCGAAATGATGTGTGAAGCTGACTGTAGAAGTTCGGTCCGTTCACTGGTGGCATACCTAGAGCGTGATTATTTGTATAGACAGATCGAGTTACTGCGTTGTGGTAACAGAGGCTGTTTTATGGGAAATTCACGCCCACTGAGACTGTGATGCTGTTTTTTTTAAAGCACTGCACAATAAAACCACAAAATATAGCAAGAGAAACGACCACGCCAGATAAGGAATAGGTATTAATAAGTGCCTGAGACGCATTGTATGGAAGTTGCTACTGAAGACAACCGCTAGAAATATGAGACCCGAGAAGGATTTATAGCAAAGAATACTGATTTACCCGGATAAACAAAGTATGGGTTGAGAATGTGTAATGAGAAAGTATGATGAATATTGCAGTGAAGTTTATCTGGAAGATGTCGCTGAAGAAAATCACAAACAATGTAAGAAGAGCTGAAAACGCCTTGTGCGAAAGTTTTATCGAGATTCCAATGAATTCTTTTGGAAATTGTTTCTGAATAAATTCACAACAAATATCGTCATAGCTGAGAACGCCTTACGTAAAAGTGGTACCAACATTCCACTTAAATTATATTTTGAAAACATTCAATGATGAAAACTGTAGGACACCGGAGGAGATGCGAATGATGGAGTGAGGATGTTGACATTTAAATAAGACCTTAATTTTGAAATGATTACCGAGGAAAGGCACCAGGAAACTACGAGAGCTGAGAGCGGCTTAAAATTGTACTGAGCTTGTATTTTGCGAAATCTTAAAGAGGACATGTACAAGGAACATGGTCGTGACTACGCCTTAGAGAATTCATTTCAGGGAACTTCGTATATAAATTTTATTTGAGAAATCGCAATCAAGAAAGCCACGGAAACATCACGAGAGCCGAGTACATTTTATCAGCTCTGTCTGTTTATGCGCTATGAAAGTTCACGTTGTCCTGCATTGCTCAGTGCTGCCAATATCCTACTATGACAAGCTACTGCGCTGCGGCAAGTGTTTCAACAGACTGGACTCCTCACCTACATCGTATTTAGGAATATTAAAAAACTGCAGTAAAAATCACACGCCAGCAACGGCTAGGGAAGAATTATCACACTGTGTTACTAATTATCTTATTCACATGTTCGTAATTGACTTTGATATTCCAAGATAAATTATAGACCGTCATTTTACCTATCATCCAAAACTGTTGACAGATGGACAGAATTGTAGAAAGGGTAAGGTAAAGAAAGCTTGCTGCATTAAAAAATAGAATTTTTTTGCCGGAATAAAAAATGAAATATATTGAAACAAAATTAAACAGAAACTAGAATTTTTGTGTACATAATTAGAATTTAAGAAAAATGCATAATCAAACAGTTAACCTCGGTTGGCAATGGATGCATGTGGATGTACAAATCGCATTAGATGTGCCGGCCACGCAGAGGGCAGAAGAGACTCACAACCAGAAGAGAGAATTGTTAGTTCGTATAGTTTGTTAGTAGAGATAAATAATGATGGGTGATTTGTACCATTCATATGCATGTTGCCAGTGCATAATTGCCATTTATTTTAGCGTCTCTACTTCTCAGTACCAGTGTAATTTAGTTTATATAACTGAAAAATTATTGTATTTATAATGTCAATAGTCTTAAATCAATTCCAGTTGTCAAATGTTGAAAAATAAACAATTTTTTATTTTGCGGCTGTACTACTGGAAATGGGTTGTACAATAAAAATAACTTTTATTATGTTACTGCGAGCTCCAGATCTGGCACCAACATTTGATATCGTAAGGCCCGTATTTAGGGCAATACTATTCGTATTGCGTTGTCTATACATACTCTGTTATGGTAGCATTTCCGTCCAAGTTTAACCCAAATCATATAATTCCAAAATAATTGTTATACATGACGATTATTGCGCCGTGATTAATTTTATAACATTTTCAACATTAATTATACAGTTCAAATTACAACGATGATGTGTATGAAATTCTTAAGAAAGTTATGAAAAACTGCGGTCTAAAAGCTATTAATTTGTCTGAAAACACGAACGAATTTTCTGACGGAGTATTCTTCAATTCGAAAGATTATTTTGTGATTTAAACATTAATTAACGTCAAATGAGCCCTGGCAGTTTGCCCACTCTCATGGAAGTTAGAAATAAAATTGCTTTTCACACGATTTAATTGCCCAGGAAATATTTCAGAAGATCTGAGATTAAACATATGAAGACGAAACCTTTAGAATATCACTGCTCTAATGGCGTGTCAGAATTCAAGGAAGCAAAGCACGAACCATATGAAATATGCACTGAAACTTGTTGTGCATGCGAAACAACACCGCGTGTTTCGGAAATATATTGCACACATGGCTACAGGATGGATTATAAGGATCATCACAGAGAAAACGCGATCCTAAAGATCACAAAATTCGATGAAGAGAATAGGGTTCTGTTTTTAATGTCACTAATAACACTAACTAAACCTGCAACGTTTGATGACAACGAGAATGTAAATAGTTCCCCTGTCGGGATTCGAAATGGTTACCTACCAAATACAATTTAGCAACAAGACAGGTCCTACATTTTATTTGTTCCTCTCAGGCAATTTGTAAATATGTGTAGAAATCCGTTCAGCTCTGCCTACCTTACTTCAACAAGACGTCCATTACCACTTCAGAACAGGCAGTGTACCTGTAGCAATTATCGCGGATGAATACATAAGAAAAGTTAAAAATGCGGATTAATGTTAAAATTAACTTTTGAAACTAATATTTCATGTTCATTTATAAAGATAATAATTAGGAATTTAAGTCTGAAGTGCAAGACACTTGAATCGGAACGTGTAACTGTAACGTTAAAGTTTAACAACGATGACATCACAACGACCAAGAAGTTACGTCTTGTTCAATACTAAACTTCGAAAAAGTGCCAAATTCTTAGTTAATGTCAACAAGCCAGCAAGTTTATTTGGTTTCCTACTACTTTTAATTTAAATTAATTAATATATAATCATTTATACCGGCCAACTAAATAGCAACTTCAGCTTACTAGGCGGCCTGGGACCTTCCCCTTGCAGCAGATTATATTGCACCTGCAGACCGGCAACAAACTAGCACACGTCCTTCCTCAACGAATGCCAACGGACCTTTGCCGCGGTTAGGCGCGAATCGGTGTTATTGGGTATGTATGTCCTAAGGTGTCGCTCTTGTCAATGTCAGTGAATTCCAGTGGTGGATTAAAACATTAGTCAGAGTCTGTTTGTTAAAACTTGAACCCAGAAAACATGGTATGTCCAAAATCTTCCCTAATAATCCGCATAATCTGAAATACATTTCTTTTTTGGGGGGGGGGGCAAAATGTCTCAACTGGAATATTTTGATTAATATTTTATTGTAACATGTTCCGATGCGACACATGTTTTCTTGTCCTAACGTTCAGATATCTGGAAATGATTCGTATAATTGAGAAGTGAATACTTTTACTTTAAAAAAGCTTGGCATTTCGCAACTTTCGGCTAAAACTTTCAGAGGTCAAAGTCTCAAATTAAGCAGTAGCCTAATACTTTCGTACATAAGAAATGCTTACACAATTTTAGTTAAAATGATAGTGGAAATTTTGACAGACAGTCTTAAGACTGTGAAATTACAACAGCTTAATCAGTATAGTGACTAGGTCACGGGCTGGCCGTAAGGAACAGCTGGTAAATATCCAGAGCGAAGAAGATTATCTCTTCTTCAGAGCGTACAGACTCGCTGTGGGGCCCATCAAACGTCCTATTCAATGGATACCGAGGCCCCTGTCCTTACGAGTACAGTGTTCAGGGCGAGAAGTTAATAACTCACCTCAATCTTGAGACGATGTCAAGAATTAGTGGGTTATATCTCCACTATCATATACGCTTTTAAGGCGTGCACAAGGACAACCTTATTATTAAAACTAGTTGACTCATGACTGAGGTGAGCAGTCATAAGTCGTCTTGTCCTCAGTCAATCCTTGTCTTCAGGTACCTAAAATGTTGCAAGACTCCAGTCTTACTACCCATGCCCATATTTGTACACTCTTCAGAGCAACAATTGTCTGGGTGAACTGGAATAGGACTAATATTTTATTCACACGTATTAATTGTACGAAAATTGATGTCCAAATCCTGCAGCACGAAATTTTGTGCGCCATCCTGCGTCAACGACCCAAATGGATTTCCAGCCAGAGCTTCAAACACACAGTATGTGTCATGCTATGCTTTTTGGGTTGTGACAGCTGTCTCTGTCTTTTAGAGTTGAAATGACTGAGACTATGAAGATGGAAGCAGGAATTACTCCGTAACGTTACTATCAACACATAATAATACACGGCGTCGCAGGCAACCAGATTACTTCATTCCAGACACTTACCGCTGCTGAGATGTCGAAACTGTATGCAAGACCAAATTTTGCCGACCCTGTGGTGGGATTTCAAATAACAAAAGGGTAAAAAAACGTTTATTCATTATCCCCCCAACAAAAATTCTGAGGGGAAGTAACCCCCCCCCCCCCCTCCAAAAGAGACAGGAGGTCTTCATAAAGCTAACACGATACGAGCATGAGATTTCCCAGTTACGTCTACCGTCGTACCGAGGTTCAATGTAATCAGAGGAGTCGGTTTAGTTCTGTCACTATAGCGAATATGCTACGACCTGCACGACCTGGAATTACGAGTTGTCAATATTCTTTATTCTGCACTGTATCCAGACAGCTGTGGGACACACAATAACCGAATCCTCCTTCGGTGGTAAAGCAACGGAGCATTGAAACCACTCACTCCTCTATATTTAGCGCCGAGGTTAAGAACGCATGGAGCTATGTCTCCATAGCCTCATACGTCTTCTTGGCACAGATGTTCGAGTTATGACAGACTTAAAACACTCTAACAAAAATTCAATTTTAAAATGTTTATTTGTGGCTTATTTTACCGAACTAAATTCGTTTTATTACGCTTTATTTCATCAGTAGCCCAGAAATATTTTATTTCGTGATTGTACTTAATAGAACAGGTTGAAATTTACAACACCCTGAAGACCGCTGGCGTAATGCTATATTGCTGCGGCGTGAGGACCTCAAGAAACTGTACAGTTCATTCTACTTGTCGCAGTTACGCAATAGTTTTTTTTTTAATTTACGACTACCAAATTTCTATTTGTTTCCTACCACCTTAAAAATGTTTCCCTGCCCCCCCCCCCCTAATATGTTTCCACTTATGTTTAACTTTTGACCACGTTCTTAAAAATTTTGTGTTTATGCAGCGATATTTTATAGGTATATGCCTACATAAAGAAGTTCACTGAAGAGTGGAGTACCGCCACTGAATTTCTTCCCCCTCCGAACAACCGTACGTCATCAAGTAGGTTCTCCCCACCCCCATCTCTAGACACACGTGCGGTAGCGGATACTAGATTTTTCATACATTACGGTGTCAATAAAACATGATAATAGGCCTTACTGTAAGAAGTAAAGTGAACGAAAGAATGTGTTCTTATTTATAGAAAGGCAATATTCAAATATATTTCATTTTTTATATTACAAAAAGCTAACCCTCAACTTTTATAGATAGCATTGTCCATTGAGGAGGCCTTAATCGCTCTCGATGTAGTATAGGCCCTGTTTGTTTATTCTTGGTTTACCTAACGACGCTTTTGTTAACTCAAGATTATAGTGTGTCAAATGGTGCAAGTTTTATGCAGTGGGACACGTCAGGGCCTTTGAAGCGCCCAATTTATCTACGAATATATGAAAATTCAGTTCTTGCCTCGCAATAAACACACTACTATACATCACCATGGATAAATGGTTAATTTCGTTCATCGAAATAATCGCTGTTTATTTTTGCAGTCACAGGAAAGGCACAATTACACTGTGTACATAAAATGAGAAGTTTTTGGGTATTGAAGCAGGTGGTATATGCAGTTACCACGGAATTTTAAAAGATGCAATAATCACATATACAGTACGTGACACAGGTTTACGTCATTTGTCGGTACAGTATGAAGATATAAGACACATACAGTATAGCTGCACAGTGAACCTCGGAGAGTTGTATGCGGCCCTCTGAGGCTCACTGTGCAGCCCGTGACGACTTTTGTAAATTATATTTCTTTTCAAAAAATACTCCAACGTGAACGTGAATAAAAAGTGGCGACGTTCTTCTGTGTCTAACGACCATGAGGAAATATTCGGAAAACATCCATTTCGTAAATGACCACCGATTACGAGAAGCTTGTTATCGAAAATGGATATCATGTCTCTCATTACGTTTGCAGGGTGACAGAAACACAAAAGTCTTCTTTCAGCGGAACATTTTTTTTTATTTTTCCACCGTGATTTATAATTAAGAAAAAACTGATTTTAAAATCTTTATTCAATTTAATTAGAAACGTAGTAATGAAGTACCTCCTCCGAAGTCAACCCTTATGGCTCGCAATATGGCCTTCGCCCTATCCCGATTTGTGCAGGCCTGCTCTAGAGACTACCGGAAATCCCGAATGCTATGGTTTTTCTCAGGCATTTCACGTATATTTCTGGGAAGAGTCTTAGAGAGTACGTAGGTAGAATTACGTGGGGAATGGTCTGGACTGTCTTGAAGCACCATCCTTTAGTCTGTTACATCGCCTGGGGAAAACTGCGGACATGCCAGAACAGCATAAAATAGTACTTGATTTATGTCAGTAGCGGAAGATGGTGCGACCAACTCTGACAACAACTTCACAAGGCAGAGTGGTTGTTCAGCTTCATGATGCATCACACCGTCAAGACTTATGGAGAATGGAGATATAACTGTAAAACGTAAAGATTTGCCTGTCCGCGCCCTATGCCATAACGGCGTATAAAGTGAGCAGAGGTAGTTCCACTCTTTCTTAACCCTGGCACTAAACGAAGATGAGTAGGGTAACTTCACGCCCTGGTCGCTGTACCCAGGGGCGGATCCAGGTTTTTGGGGACCTGAAACTTATACAATTTTGGAGCCCTCTTTAAGAAAAAGAATACAAAATTACGAACACAGAGTTAGGTAAGGAAGTTAATATTTATTTAGAATGATAGAAGAAGTCACAAGGAATCACAAATTTAAAAAAGCTGACAAATACAAAAAACATCACAAAATCCAAAAAAATAACATTTTATTTTTATTAACTTCTGACACACCTCTATAATACTTTTCCCACCCACATTTTTTGGCTGCATACTCTTTGATCGCCTCTTCGAATGACAACGACTTTGTAGTAACATTTTCTATAGAGAGAAAAAAAGATAATCCCGTCTTTCCTCTAGTATGGTTCGTCGAATTTTTTATTGATAGTTTAGAAAAATGTCTTTCAGCTTCACAATTGGTTTTTGGTAAGGTCACGTAAATTTATAGGATTTTTGTCAAATTTGAGTAAACCTCTGCCAAATCTCTTTTATATATGTGCTATCAAGATTTTAGAGCATTTCTAAGGCATTGCTAGGGCCCCTCCCAAGCTCTTGGGAGGGGCCCGAGCAAGTGGGGGCCCTGAAGCTTAAGCTTTATTAGCTTCGCGGTAAATTTGCCTCTGGCTTTACCTTTGAGAATGGAGTACGATGCCCGTTGAATAGCAGGCTGGGTGGGTGCCAGAGCTTGTCTACGATTAAAAAATCACAGGTAAAATATCACTGTTTTAAACAGATCATTGAAAACCCAATTACACAGCTATTTTCATGAATTTATGTCATACTAATTATCAAAAACACTGTGGCAATATAGTCACTATTTCTGGTCGAACCACAGTATCGGCTATCCTATTTCCTCTTCAGTTGTTCTTCATAATTTAGTAAATCCACCTGCCGATCCTTGCGATCCACAATATTAACCATTTTGTATGCAGATGTTGAGGAATTATACTCAATCAGAATAAGAATGGGAGAAAACAGAAGCCTGGGTAATAAGCGGCGCAGAATTTAAAAAAAAAAAGGTCACTAATATGAATCACTGAAATTCAGCGATGTTCACGAAGAATCGCGAAACACCTGTCTTCTCGAGGCAGAAAGAAAATAATTAGACAAAATATGAAACCGACTTCTTAAATCTGTCGGTATTACAGGTTGTGCGTTTCAACACCCTTCTGAAATCCTGTAGTTTAGTACAATTTGTCTTCACCTATAACCTGTTGGAAGGTGGAGGGGTGGGGGATTATTGAAGTTTCTATTGTGCCTAATGTGTGTTTGGTATAATTCTATATTGAATATACTAACAGCATATTCTTATTTATTTCGTGTTTATCGAGACGCTAAATATAGAATCATCAGCGTTATCTGCCGAATCGAATTTATGGTTGCAGACACACTGCCATTTTTAGTATGCTGTATTATAAAACTATCTTTAATCGTTTTTTACGTTTGTATTCACTGTCTTTGAAATGTTAAAATTCATATGTGTTTCTGCTTACCCTATCCTCTTAATACTGCTGATTTAATTTTCTGATTATCCTAACGGGGTTACATGTCTGATGAAGCAGTTTGATTCGAAGCTCGTATGTCACTAAGTAGGGCATAAATAAATGTAGGTTGTTGCTCAATACAATATTGCACGAAGGGTTTATGGTTAAATAATGCCGGCCCACTATCCCATTCTGAAAGTCTTGGGTGCCAGGCATGTTTCAGAATTTAGAATTTTTCGGATTTTATAAAGCCAGTACTGTACATATACCATGTATTAGGTACACATCCCTAGCGGGGTCTGGAGCAGCACCCCATAATCAAACACATTTCTATTTCTGCAATAACTATCTTTCTGCTCTTTTGATAATAACAAATTCTTTCTTTGATTCTTCTCACTGTTACGCATGGAAGTATCTTTTAAGTATTTTGACTTTCACAGTGCAATTAAACCCAAAGTAAAAAAATATAAAAAAGCATAAAAATATCAACGAACAGCACGGGCGCGTGTGACTGATAAAAGCGCTGGGACACAACAAACGCATCATACCTGCCTCACGGGTGCCGTGGGCCAATATTTTCTGTCTCCAGATTTTTTTCGGTTTTCGGAATTGCTGATGTGGGATCGTGTACCTGTAACTAGTATTGTTACAAGATGAGTACCGACATGTTGGTACCGACTCTGGACATCATGGTCGCCACCGTCTAACTGTTTCTGTAATCCATGACATTACCCGGTTCAAAAACTCATTCGTATAATCCGTGGTGGAATCTTTACCCTCACCCTTTTTGCCTTGGCAGCGGGCCCAGTAGGCCCAAAGTCCAAGGCTGTTTTCGAGGTAGCGGTATTCATAGGAAGGAAAGACAGTTGGTGGGTTTCTTCTGTGCTGTTGTCCACGTCGGTCGTTTGTTTCAGTAATGCCTGTACAACCAAAAAAAGTATGCATTGTTGGATCTGGTAACTGGTGAGTTGAACATTTGTATAAACATTGATACACACCGCTCTTGTTAATTGCTATTAAGGTGGTATGTTAGGTATATTTAACTTTTACAGGCTTGCTAAAGAATAGCGGTACTGTTGTAGACTGCTGGTTTATTGTTTGCTAAATTGTGTCGGTAAAGCTGTTCCTATATACCGGGGGGAATGGAGGTATTCCACTCGTTCTTAACCTGGTCACTAGATAGAGGTGAGTGATCAGCCTCACTCTCCGGCCTCTTTACTCCCGAGAAGAACCCCCACTACACATTGAATAGGAGGCTGGGTGGGCCTTTTAGAAAAGAGAGAAATCTCTTGCCCTGAGGGATTTGAACCCCATGTCATCCATCCAATGGCCTAGGTGCTATACTGACTATGCTGTCTAGGCCCACAAATTGTATTGACTGGATTTAATTTTTAGGTTTTGTATTTTTTATGTGTATGTGTAAGATATAGTGGAACACTTAACATTATTCCGGTAAGAATGGTATGATGCTTATATAAGCTGTTGCATTCTGTGTTCATAGTTCAAGTAAAGCATGCTGTTGAGCTGTATTGGCTTTGTATATTATTGTAACATAGAAAATGGTATGCTAAACACTATTTTTCGGTAAGAAAAATATTTCATTAATTGTGACCAGCATGATCTTCGATCCTGCAACATATTTATGGGCAGAGTGTGTATATTTGGAGGGTTTTGAAAATTTTTTTAAATATTTGAAATTCTTACACCAATTGACAAGTGCTCACACAAAAACATAGGCTTTGTGTTTATGGTAATTAATTCTTGGTTGTTTTGGTTACACATTTTCAACACTCCAAGTTATTGTTGAATGTTTCAACCATTGTGTCTCAGAGTTTATTTACACTCACAGGAACTTACGGAATTGAGCCAAGGATGAAGAAAATTTCATATTCACACACATATATGTGGTTGTTACAGCCATATGCAGTTATCTCATGTTATAAGAATACTGTATTGTGTAAAACAATGTAATTATGTGAGAGAAGTATTGTATTCATAAATATATGTAAATTAGCCTGCCTAGGAAGTTTTAGTTGAAGTAAATTCTGCAAAGTGTGGGTGAGGCAAACAATATTCTGTCAGTGTTGGTCAGTGATGAATGCCTCATCGAGGCCAGTAGTGTGCCACCAAACCATTAGAGGTAGTGGGATATAGAAAAGACCTTATCTGTGTATTCAACAAAAGCTGTAATATTTTTCCTGGAATCAGCTGTATGCATTCTGTAGCATTTATGCTGTAGGACTTGTGATCTTTCATGTGCCAGGTCAGGGAATGGGTAGATTTACCACAAAATTGTAGGCCAAAAACAGCTTCTCTGCAGTTTCCGTGAAAGGAAGATGGTTTTTTATAATATCTGGCTGTGTGCAGTTACTTAATTACCTGACTTGTATGCAGGACTTGTCACCTATATTGACTTACATATATGTGTATAATTATCTGAAGTTTTAATATTACATGAAGGTTTACTGAATAACTTGATTTGTGATAGGTAGTGCAATTATCATTCAGCATATAGAGTTGACATTTGTAATGTGAATACATTGTGGAAAAGAAATTGTAGAAAGCAGTTTTATAAGTATATTAAATAGTTTAACCCCGCTATCATACTTGCAAGCAATCATACTGAAATAAAGAGCAAGGAATTTAACATTCATATACATGCCCCAGAGCCCAAAAATGTTGTATACAAAGCATGAACACATGTTTAGTGCTTGCTTTTATATGCTGATACTGTAACATATATATGTCTTGGTTCTTTAGTTTCACAGTTATATTTAAAATTACTAAATGTGCAGGAGAATTTTCTCTTTATTACATATGACATTTTAATGGTTAGACATTCTAGTTTATGGAGTTACATTACTAAATTTATATTTTATAAGAACTTTTACATATATGATGCTCTTTGAAGTGCCATGTGTTGTATCTACTTGCAGAAAGTGGCATTTCATGATGAAATAAATAGTTTAAGAATAACTCTTGTTGATTTAAGCAGTAATCATCTAGGAATTGTAGGTACACCTTACTGAAAATTGTACCAATGGTGGATTGTACATAAAAAAAGAATGTCCTTTTTTTGTGTCTGTGCCTTTGAACAGGGGTTCAGCCATTGCCAAAATAGTTGGTACAAATGCCCAGCGACATGATAACATTGATGAACGTGTTACAATGTACGTTTATGAAGAGATGATCAATGGGAAGAAATTAACAGAAATTATCAACGAAACACATGAAAATGTAAAATACCTTCCAGGAATCAAATTGCCACCCAATGTGGTAAGTTGCAAAGTTTTAAAGCTAATCAGAGTGTCATATTGATGACTACATATTTCAAGATTTCTTGAACCTATTCTTTTTGCAAAACAATTCTGCTGTTATTAATTTTTTTAAACTTCATCTTATCAGTTATTGGATACCAAGGTAATAAGGCTACCTTATTCAGTCATTGTAGAAAACATTATTAGAGAAACCATTGTAGTGCTGGAAGATTATAATTTGATGTGAAATGTAGATAAGCTGCAGGGTTTGGTGTAGAGCAGTGATAGTTCATGTCATTTGTATTGCAAAACATTTTGTTGTGGTTTTCGGGGTGAGGTAGGTGCAATTGGAGACTCTTCCAGAAGCAAAGTGAAAGAAGAAATGGAACCCTACTGTGTCTCACTGTTGTGTTGTGTTTTATTGTGTTGTATTGCAATTAGGATTAATGGATTTATTTTTGACAACAACAGATGTTAATAGTACTGCGCACAGAAATGGTTGAAACTGTGGTCAGTTTTGCAGTTGACTTCGTTCCTTTCTTTAAGAAGTAGCTACACTCAGGAGACCACCATGCTGTCTGTCTGTCCCTAATTTCTACTTTTGCACCAGTTGACTTTCATAAAACATAGTGTGCATATTATGGAAGGAGTGGATGATACTGTTCTCTGCAATTATGTACCATTTTAAGAGTACTTGGATTGATATGGCACACAGAAAAGTTGGATGGCTTCATGTCATCCCTTTTCAAACACTGCTAACTTTTCCACTGATATCCACTTAAAAATCCTTCAGGACTGTGGTTTCAAAACAGTGGCTGACAAATTTCTTGCATTTACGCAAAGTTTTACAGGAGATTCACTAGAAAAAATGTGGAATTAGTGTTGCATTATTATTTTAAGATGTGTTCATATAAAACAAGGGGTACTCGTGGTGCTTTTCTATTTATTTGTTGTACATTTGTTCGTTTTTAGAGTCTGTTCCATTCACATAGTTCAGGTGTCCAGTTAGATCGCCTTTCTTTCCTTTCAAGGGAAGAATAATTTGCAAAACATAGTGTAGGCCTGCAAAGCATATGTATATGGTGATAGGCCAGGTGGGGGTCTAGGATATTTTGAAGAGAGAGAAATTCATATTCCTTTTAAAGAGAGAGGGAAAGAAAGGGAAAGAGTATATATAGTTTTCAAATAGTGTTTATAGATAACTAAAGATTGAGACCTGTTTTTTGATGATTTATACCTGTTATACAGATGTTTTAATGCTTTCATATATATTGAGAGTGAGGTTCTGAAGACTGGATTAGTACTTTGGAATGTAAGGTTAATTCATAGTCATGCAGTGGTATTTGTTTATACTTGTGTAAGTGGTCAAGCAACATTCTTTTGAGTGGAAATTCCCTCACACTTCAAGAATTATTGATGCTGTTGTCATTGTCAGCAGGTTTATGAATGTTGTTTACTTTCCAAAACCACATGTAAATAGAAACTATGGCTGGGGGGGGGGGAAGTTATGTAAGACACTGAACTGTGATATGTAAACAGTTTAAAGAAAAATAAAATAGGACGTTTGGAAATAAAAAATTACAAATTTGAAAGAGTGGAAAACTTTAAGTATTTAGGAGTTATACTTAATGAAGATAACAATAACCAAATAGACTTGCAAGAAAGAATAAAAATGCCAACAAAATATATTTTGTGCTACAAAAATTTTTTTTAAAAATAAAAACATATCAAAGAAACTAAAATTAAAACTAAAGAACACAACAATAGACAAAACGTTAACATATGCATCAGAAACTTGGACACTAACGAAGAGAGATATAAAGCAATTGAACATTTTTGAAAGGAAAGTGTATAGAAGAATTTTAGGCCCAGTATATGACAATGAAAAAGAAAATTGGAGGATATTAACCAATAAAGAAATTTATGCAAGAGTAAAAAAAACTACTATAATAGAGACAGTAAGGGTAAATAGATTACATTGGTTTGGGCATGTATAGAGAATGACAGAAAATAGAATTCCCCAAAGAATATTATATATGAATCTAGGAAGAACAAATTGAGAGTTAGATCAAGAAATAGATGGAAAGATGAGGTGAGAGAGGATGGAAGAATAGTTGGTGGAGAAGGGTGGCAGGAAAAAGTATATGACAGAGAGGAATGGAAAAAGCTCCTGAGAACAGCATGGAATCGTCGCATTCTGCACATGCCAATGGAATTAATGAATTCAGACTAAGGAAGTGTGTTTATCTTTTTGTCTGTGATAATTAAAGTGAACCCTGTTATTACTGGTATGGAACTTTACTTGGAAAGCTTGTGATTTAATTCACTTTCTTATAGTTCAGTATCTGTAATTTAAAGGTCTGCTTGATTTTACAATTGGATACAAAGTCTTTTGAATGGTTACCCATATTTTTTGCATGTTGTCAGTGAAGTGTTGCAAAATGTGCTGTTGGCTTCAACAGACTTTCCATTTGTCTGTATATAACAACTCAAGAAGCACAGAATGGGTTTTTATGAAATTTTATTTTGGGGACTTTTTAAAGCATATGTTGAAGTGTGTCAGTTTTTGGCTAAAATTTGGATAACAGTGACAGACCCTTTACATTGAGAGCAGCTGGCATTTCTGTGTCCATCTCAAGCATGTGTGAAATACTTATTATCGTGAAGAATGCTTTGAAAAATAGTTGAACAGAAAATGAAGTAAATGTTTGTAGTATGCTGAATACATGTTTTGCAGTTGTTTACAGTTTATGAGATAATTAAATGTAAGTTAGTGCACTGGCCAGAATTGTTGAATTGTTAGGCAGTACCTGTAATATGTAACATTTTTAATTTCTTTGCTTTTGTTTGTGTCTATATGTTTTTCAGTTGCCTTATAACTCTGCACAGGGGACCACAGTGGCACAGTGGTTAAGATTCTGTGCTACAAACCGGAAGTTGCTGGTTCAATCCCAGCTGGTGTCATTGGAATTTTTCATTGACATAATCCTTCCAGTCGCAATATGGCCCTGGGGTTGACTCAGCCTGTAACTGAAATAATTACCAGGAGCATTTCCGGGGGGTAAAGGCAGCCAGTGCATAAGGCTGACAACCTTACCACCATCCTGTGCCGTTGTCATGAAATCTGGGAACCTTAACTTCCTGGAACCCTCTGGGCCACGCCAGGCCTGTAGCAGGACTGCTTTACATGTATCTGTTTTATAACGCTGCACTTGTCGGGCCATGTGCGTGCTTGCACACTTGTAAGCACGCACACAAAATCTGAGACTCATAACTTTTAAGTTGGTAACAGTTTCTTTTATAACTTACACTCATCGCAAAAGTTTGTTAGGATGATTAAATGAGCAAAAATGAGGTGGGCAGGGCATATTGCCTGCATGAACACAATTAGAAATATTTACAAAGTTTTGGTTGGAACACTTGAAGGGAAGAGACCTCTTGGAAGTATTCAGGCATAGATGGATGTGTAATATTGTGCTACACGTATCATAAAGAAACAAGATTAGATGTTAAGGACTGGATACGTCTGGATTGGGATAAGGTTAAGTGGTCTGCTCCTGTGGATACAGTAGTGAAAGTTAAGGTTCCACAAAAGGCGTGGAATTACTTCAGTCGCTGAGTAACTTAGTTTCTTGAGAAAATCTGTGCTGCATGGAGTTACATAGGTATGTAGTTCTTGCATGTTTTGTAGATGCTACTCTTAAAATTAGGGTTGTTTTAGTTGCTGTTTCTCACATGTCATTTGTAGACCCCACCCAACCACCTGTTCGTGACCTACTTTTAGCTTTTTTATGAAGAAACTTGCTTGTGCTTTGTTGTTTTCATGTGTTTCTGTATGAGGGACATTAACAGGAATGCAAAGATTAACTCAGGGAAGGCATCCAGTTTTCTTTGTCACTGAAAGTCCTTAATGATATTTCAGATTATACAGCATACTGCTGTAATTCTTAGTGGTGATACATCTCGGAGGTATTTGAGTTTGTGTAACCACATTTTTTCCTAGCCTTACATCTAGAATTGTGTTATCACATATCATTTAATTGTGTAATATCCAAACAAGTGACAGGAAACTGTGTGTGTGTGTGTGTGTGTTTTAAAGACACTTCCTAAACCTTTATGCAGCATGTATGTTTAAATCTTTAAAACTGTTTGAAGACTGATGCACATTGGGTGATAAAATTGAGAAAAATGAGATGGATGGGGCATGCAACACATATGGGGGAGAGGTGAGATGCGTATAGGGTTGTGGTGAGAAAACATGTGGGGAAGGGACCACTTGGAAGATGGAAATATAGATGGGATGATAATATTAAAATGGACCTTAAGGAAATTTGGTGGGACAGTGCTGACTAGATTGATCTGGCTCTGGACAGGGACAAGTGGCAGGCTGTTGTGAATGTGATAAGGAACTTTTGGGTTCTATAATGTGCGGGTAATTTCTTGACTACTGTAGGAACCATCAGCTTTTCCAGAAGGACTCTGCTGCATGCAGTTAGTTAGTTGGTGGGGTACTTAGTTGGGTGAGGACTGATGCTTATCTAAACTGTGTATTCAACTTCAAGTCCTACCTCATAGGGGACACATTTCACCACCATTATACATAAAGCCTAACTGGTAAATGATTTTTGAGGAAAATGATGGTATTTATGTTGAGAATTACACTAAACCCATTGTGTGGGACAAATGTGAAATTGCTTAATGTTACAGTAGGTGGTACGTCTTGTTTCCACAGAGCTTCAAAAGGATTTTATTTAGAAAACAATGAGGTAACTGTAAGTTATGTTCTTCTGTATAGCATATTCCATATTGAAGTCCTAACATATAACAACTTCCAATGAAAAATTTCTTCCACAAAACCCTATTAAGAAAAACTAAATGTTGCAGGATACTGTACTCAGACTTGTATTTAAAAAGTTCCAAAATAGCTCTCCTGTTTATGTGAAAATTGGAAATTTGTTAAAAAAAAGTCACCTGTGTATCATAAGTGCTTTTTGAGGTCTTGCTGCACAAAACCCTGAGTGAGTTGTACATAAAAGGGTGTGGCTAATACATACATGTTACACTATGTGGATGGATCATGGGTTACGTAAAAGCACTGAACCATGTGACACAATTATTTAGCATTTAGTGATGTCACCAGGAGGGACGGAGGAAGAGACAGTACCTCATTCAAGACAGTTCATGTCCCAGCTCAGACTTGCATGATGCTTGCTTGGAATACAAATGGGAAGCACTACTGCTTAAATGAACTTGTTCTGTATACATGTCTAAATTTTATTAACAATGAGTGAACATTCAGTAATTTTTGTGAACCTCATGCTGACACATGACACAAGTGAGTTCTTGGTTGTGTGTCCACAAGTGTGTCCCTTGAATATGTACTGGGAAGATTCCTGTTGCAAGGTGATGAGAACAGTCTACTTTTAATTATGTTTTCTCATCTCTGGTTGTATTGATTGAAGAAATAAATATTATGTAGTTGAATCTATCTGGTTTGCACTTCTGAGTTCACAGATTATCCTTGGATACACCCCTACACATCTTAATGGAACTATTGCACTCCCCTCTGCTGCCCTCAGTTTATCTGGCCATTTTGTTTGCATGAATGTTGATAGTGATAATGTTTTCATGAAAAGGAGTTGGAGTGGAACACTACATTAGGCATATAGTGTGAAACCTTGAAACATTGGGGTGCAAAACACAAACGTTTTTACAAAGGTCAGAATCTGAAGTGAAATTTGCCAGGCGGTCTGACACTGACTGATCAGTTTGATAATGTCCATACATTTGATGGTGTACATAGGAGGGACAAAATAGCCAAGAGGAAACAGAAGTCATGAATTGTCTCAAGACTTTGTTCCTGTGACCTTACTAATCTGCTGACAGTTTCTTCCGTGTTAAATTGGAGTGGATCCAGAATACAGATAAAAAGATTATACAGCCTGACCTTAATTATTTTAAGAGCACTAGAGACCTTTACTTCATGCGAAGCCAGGTTGCATGGATGAAGCATGGCAGAAAATAGACTTGGAACACCTCTCACAAAAAATATCTTCAGTTTATGTAAGTATTGCCTGAATGGATTGGGGGAACACTTGCAAAAGTAAAGGTAAAAGGAAAGCAGGACCTGGACAGTAGAGTATTTTCAAGCGTGAGTGATTTATTGTACATGTTCTCACTGTATTTGTCCTAGAGGGAAATTTGTCATCAATTTTAGTCACGCCATTGCAAAAGTATACAGTGATAAAAGTATACTGTTGATGTTTATTTTATTGTTATTAATATTCCTTCTGACAAAAGGAGAGACCTCAAAAACTTTTAAACATATTACTGAAGCATGATTCCACCTTTTTAAATCCTGAAATCATATGCCTTTATTACATTGACTGTAGTGAAAACAATGACTAAAGGAGTGGTTACTTTTGTTTCATTGGAATGTGAAATCTGAAAGTAAGATATCTTCCAAATTAGTTTGTGGTCAAGAAGCATGGATACTTTTCTGTTTTCAGACATTTAGGTAATTCTAGCCAAAACTGAAGACAGTGTACAGTGTTATGTAAACAACTTTGCTTTTTGTTGGGGGGAAAAAAAACAAATTTTGAAGTTAAGTTTCCTCTTTTTCATGGTTTCAGTTTGACACGAGTCAGTGTACCAAAATTTCTAATAACTCTTACTTCCTACAGCTTTCCTTTTCAGTTACTCCTCTCTTCTTGTATCTTCTAGTATGGGACTTTATGGTAAATACCCTACTAGCAGGAAACTTGTATTAACATGAATATTCTGGAACAAGTCATTAAACTGTCTAGACTACATTGTAATGTATGCAGACAAGAAGAATGTGTAAAAAATACCAATTTTATACAAATAACTGGAGCAACAGATCAGGTATTCAAACACGACTTGTGTAAAAACATACTTTGTGATTAGAAAGGGTAATGAAAAAAATTTGAGGTCCTCAAAGCATTGATGCTTTGGACTTGAATATTAAGATATGAGAGAGATTATCCAGCATCTGACAGGTTACACACTGCTAAGTCATAAGCAAGGGTCAAAGGATTATTAAAATTAGATCATTCATTGGATTTACACAATATTACTGGACTCTGGGGACACTGTGTATGAAGCATAGAAAACAAAGTGTACTGGCTTAAGGGGAAAATTAGTTTTATAAGACCACTTCAAGAGAAAGACAGCATGAAAATGTAACATACCATATGGCATAATACCTGAGAAGATGAGATACTAATCATGGTAAAAATCAGACAGTTTGTAGTTTTTAAATGTGAAAACTAAGGGGAAAAAAATACTTTATCACCGTAAGCATACCTTTAGAGACATCTTTTGTAATGGGTGAGAAACCTTGCTACAATGTGTGTTTGTATTAGTATGTGTGTGTGTGTGTGTGTGTG